>SAMEA104315431__coassemble_376_pt1 | contig 96154 bp, 65 predicted proteins | sample SAMEA104315431__metabat2_low_PE_029 | metagenome-assembled genome bin SAMEA104315431 (sample SAMEA104315431) | gut metagenome | biome: Monkey gut; feature: monkey-associated habitat; material: faeces | place: China | collected 2013
CATTCCTATCTATCGTCAAGGTACAACAGCAAACTTTGCATTTGTGCTTGGTATGAATATTAAATATTCAGCTTTAGCAAAATACTTTAGAGGGTGGACAGCATTAAAAACAGTTGTATTCAACAACCTTAACACATCTGGATGCACATCTTTGGGTTTTTTATTTTATAATTGTACAGAATTGACATCTGTAACATTTGGTGGACCATTTACAATTTCGCCATCTCTTACTAATGTGAGTCATATGTTCCATGATTGTAAAAAATTAACCAGTGTAAATATGGAATATTTAACAGGTGTAACTTCATCCGTCAATATGGCGTATACATTCTATTCTTGTCAATCTTTGCAAAGTGTTAAAATTCCATTTACGGTAGTTAGTTCATTGAATTATACATTTGGATATTGTCGCTCTCTTACAAGTTTAGATTTTACAAATACAACATTTACAAATATCGGTGCTGGTTACGCATTCTATTGTTGTACAAACTTGAAGTCAATTACTTTTGCCGCTGGTTGTTCAGTAACAACTGCAGCGTATATGTTTGGAAGTTGCTCTGCATTGGAAAGTTTGGATATTTCGAATATTGATTTTTCTAATGTTACAACAACTTATAATATGTTTACGTCATGTTCTAAATTGAAGACCATTATAGGGGGGCTTAATACTATTGGTGAAACCGCTGGTAAATTGACAGATATGTCATGGATGTTTACTCAGTGTTATGCTTTGGAAAGTGTTGCATTCAGTTCAAGCATTGACACAAGCAAAGTAACAAACTTTTCACATATGTTCTATAATTGTACTGGATTGCAAACTTTGAGTTTAGATGGCTTTACATTCTCTTCAGGTGCAAATGTTGCTGGCATGCTTAATTTTGGTCCAAACAACAAAATTTTGTATATTAGCCAAGGCAGAATAATAAATAATCTTGGAACAACAATTCCAATCACAACACATACATCGACAAGCAGACTTTTCGATACAGAAGAAAAAGTAACAAATCCAACAGATGATGATTATATGGACCCTGCAGAAAAAACAGTATTAGGTGATGAACATGGACTTATTCGTGGTTCATATCTTACATTCAGCGCTGGTGGTTATGGTGTATCAAACACAAGCAATTTATCAACTAGTGGATACAATCATACATTAAATCCTTACAACGCAGCGTTTAGAATTGTATTGTTCCATAATGAAAAACTTACAGGCACAATGCCTAAATCATATAGAACAGATGGTTATTATTTATCTCATTGGGTAAAATCTGGAACAAGCACAACTATGAATATTGGTGCATCAATCAGTGAAGACACAGTGGTTGTCCCTTATTGGACCGAAAACCAAGTTAGGGTTGATGTTCAATTAGATTCAGGATTGTATACAAATCCTGCGTGGTATGGTTTCTCAAGTTATCATGCAGTAAGCAGCACTGGTGTTCAACGTGATACATTCATGACTTTACGTTATTTCTCAAATAGTAATACAGTGAACAACGATACAAGTTCAACAATTTATGGTACAGTTATTGCGCCTTCAACAGTTATTGATGATCAAACAACAGGTTCAAGCGGTACATCGAAGATTGCTTACGTGAACTTTAGTAAGTTGCCAGTTGGCAGATACTTCATTATGGCACCTGTTTCACAATACAATTTAAAAGAAGTGCCTTGTGGCTACTTTATTGTAAGTAACACCACAAGTTCAATTACAACAACTTTAAATTATTATAATTATTCATTAAATCCAAATTATACTCACTCAGGTGAAAGCACACCAGAAGGTTCAGTTAAATTCTATAGTTATCCAACTAATACCCCTACAATGAATCCATTTGGTGTAAGTTCAATACCAGTGGTAAGCATCTCAGGTGCAACAGTGTTCAAGGCTACTGCAAGTGCTTCACTTGAAACGTATGCGTTGCAAGTTCCTTCATTCACATATTATGTTGGGACAAGTCAATCGTACTCAGCTAATACAATAGGTACAGCTCAAACTCAATATTTGAAAGGCTACTATAGATATATTAACAATAATTTAACAGCAATGACTTCAACGGTTAAATTAAGCGGTGTTATAACTATGTACTTTAGCTGTGTTCAAAATGAGGTTAAAGTTAAAACAACGCCTACATACCTTCCTGTAAAAGTTCAACTTTATCAAAACGGAACTGCTGTGTCTGGCGTGTTTACTACAAGCAATGGTGTAGCAACAATTACAGGTATCGACACGGGCACATATAGTGTATGGGCAAGCGCAACTGCACATTCAGCATATGTTGATATATTGGCACCAACTGGTTACACTGTAACAGTGTCTGGCGGAACAACCACTTTAAGTACTGAAATCAAGTATGCGGATGCTAAAGAAGTGTATGGTGTAAAACTTGATGGTTCAAATTCGTTGTCATCATCACCATATACAAAATATCAATTAAGATTGAGAGCTGCAGAAGGCGGAACGACAATCACAACTATTACTGACCGTAATTCTACATATATCATGAAGGACTATGACTTTGCAGTTTATGCACCAGAAGTCTATGATACAAGTTCAAGCAATTCAACTTCTGGTTGGGTTCAATTCACAGTAACAAAAGATACTACAGACAACATCAAATATATTAACTATGGTGTGTTTGCAGTAACACCTAGATTGAATGGCTCTGCCAACGCAAACACTGATTGGATTGATACTTACACAGCGAAAATTCGATATATGCTTTATCGTAAAGGTTCAAGTTATAGTTATAGTGGTTTCTACACTACAACCAGTGCAAACTCTTTGTCAGGTAGAACAACCATGTTCTATGCTAAAGTTGGATCAGAATTTGATGTATGGGCAAACCAAGTAATTCCAACATCATCTTCACAAACTCTTGGCTCACAAAATTCAGCTATTTCTGTTACTGCAAAGGCTGACAGTTCACCAAGTTCAAATTTCGGTTTCTATCTTGATTACTACACTGTTCAAGGTGTGGCAAGCACAGGTATTAAGATAACAACACCAGGTACTTCAACAAATGATTATTACATTTTATCTGGTACGGTTCTTAGAATAACATCCGATGGCTCGAAGGTGGAAGTTGGTAATGGTAGTGCTACAAGTAAAGTGTTATTCACTTATGCACTTAACCCAAGCACTGGTTACACATCTCAATTCTTGGCATGGGTGTATGCTAAAACTTCAAGCCCTAACGATATCACAACACTTACAACATCAGGCGTAGAAGTTAATTCTACAACTGGTCAACTTAATATTAAACCAGAAGTTAACCATTACAAGAAATACTATTACATTAAGTACAATGCCAACGGCGGTTCTGGCACAATGTCAAACACAACGCATAGATATGGCGTTTCTTCAAACTTGACAGCAAACAGCTTCACACGTAGCGGCTATGACTTCTTAGGTTGGTCAACAAGCGCTTCATCATCAACAGTTATGGCTGCAAATAGGGCTACTATTACAACATCTGTTAATAGTGCTAACACCATGGTTATTGCAAAAGCTGGCTCAAACACTCTTGGCACAGTAAGCGAAGGTGGAACAATCAACCTTTATGCAGTTTGGTCATTGCATAAATACACAATCATGTTTATGATGAATTGTGATGATTATCTTGAGTTGAATAATGGCTCTGACAGCAATCACATGTCAGATGGTTTCCAAGTAACATACACTTATGGGACACAATACACATTGCCAAAAACACCTTTCACAAATCCAGGTTATAGATTTGTAGGTTGGGCTCCACACGCTCCAGCGGAAGATTTCCTTTCAGGAGATTATAATATTGATGAAATATTTGAGCCTGGTGCAACGTTTACGAAAGTTGGTGGCAGCGGCAAGTATGCAGAATTTATTGCAGATGGCGCATCAATTAAAAATTTACTTACATCTGGTAATTACAATGAAATGTTCTTTGCAATCTGGGAATCAGTTGATGTTGAATTGCCTTCAACATGGCAGGCAGATTTAGATGCTCAAATGCAAAAAGTTACTGGTTCAGGATATGATTGGCAATGCTTACAATATCTTTATGTGCTTGATGGAACAACAATGAATAATGCTTATGATAGCGATAAAGGTTGCTGGGTTTATGATGGAACTGAATTCTTACAAGCAAAAGGAATTCAATTACCAACAGGTATAAGTGTATTTGTTATGGCTTCAGCTCACGATAATCCTAGAGTTTCAGAGCAATTAATCTTAGCACATACAGGAAAAATTTATGCTCCTGCAGATAGCAGCCATTTATTTGAGCCGAAAAGCGAGGATTTAAATCTATATTATTTGGAGTTTGCAAACTTTGACACATCAAGAGTAACAAATATGGCATTTATGTTCGCCAATAATAATTCCTTGACAAATATCGTTGGACTTGACAAATTTGATACAAGCAATGTAACAAATATGCAAATGATGTTCTACCATTCATTGCTAAATGGCGGTGCTGAAGGTTGTACAATTGATTTAAGCAAATGGAATACAAGCAAAGTTCAAACATTCGATGGTATGTTTGGTAAAACTACTATTGGTGATATTAACCTTTCAGGCTGGACATTTGAAAGTGTAACAGTTGGTGCGTTTGATAATATGTTTAGATTAAGTGAATCATTGCCTTATCTTGACTTAAGCAGTTGGGATTGGACTGGCTTTGATTTATTGCTTGAATCAGATGCTGGACATAATGGTATTATTGCTAATATGTTTACAGGTTGTACATTCTTAATGGATATAAAAACACCACATTCAGCAAATTGTAAAGTTAGATTTAATTTACCTGAACTTACAGGTGGAGAGTCCTATTATGTTGTGTATGGTCCTTGGGCTGGTGATGTCTTCAATCCTGGGGATGAAATTGTATCGGCAGATTGCTCTATGTACTACTCAACAAATGCAAAACTTACAATGACATTTAACAATCAAACGTTGGCAAGTGGAACATATAACAAGAATTATAGTGCTTCAATTATTGATTATCCATATGTGGTAGACTACTATCCACACGAAAAAGTTACAAGGAATGATAGTGTTTCTAATTTGACATACACAATCACTAGTGCAACATTTAATGGTTCAACTTTGGCTGCAAGCAGTGGTAAATATAATGGTTTATCATTGGTTGCTAGCGGTAACTTCTCAGGCACTCCTACAGCAGCTGGCACATATGTGTTCACTGTAAAAGCAACACATGAAGCTAGTGGTTCTTATGCAACAGCTCAAATAACAGTGGTTATAGGCAAAGCAACAATGGCTGCGCCTACAGTTACAGTTGCAACTGATGGTAAAGTTACATGGACAAGTGTAACAGGTGCAACATCATATCAAATTAGCATTGATGGTTCAACTTGGACAACAGCAACAAGTGGCGTAAATTATAACAGCACAATCGTTGCTTCAACAGGTTTAAGGACTGTTCGTGTTCGTGCAGTAACAACAGACACAAACAATTACGTTGCAAACGGAGCAATTGGTACTAAAGGTGTATATGTTTACAACCTTACATTGAACAAAGGTACTGGTATCGCAAGCGTAACAGGTGCAGGAAGCTATATTGGCGGCAGAGTTGTAACAATCACTGCTACAGTAAGCAAAGGTTACACATTCAAGGCTTGGACTGGTGCAAGCACTGCAACAACAGCAAGCACAACGATCACAATACCTTCGAGTTCAGCTTCTTCATATGCTCTTACAGCAACTGCAAATGCAAACGCAAACACTTACACTATTGCTTATAACGGCAATGGTTCAACAGGTGGTAGCACAGCAAGTTCAACACATACTTATAATGTTGCTAAAACATTAACTAAGAATGGTTATGTTCGTGCTTACACTGTAACATTTGATGCAAATCAAGGGTCATGTGCAACAGCAAGCCTTACATCAAATTATAAATTTAACGGTTGGGCAGAAAGTGCGTCTGGGGCAAAGGTATACAATGATGAACAATCTGTTACTAACTTGATAGCTAGCGGAACAAAAACACTTTATGCTAATTGGACCGCAGTGGCTATAACATTGCCTTCAGCATCACGCACAGGATACACATTCGCTGGCTGGTACACAGCAGCATCTGGTGGCAATAAAGTTGGCGATGCAGGAGCAAGTTACACTCCAGCAGCTGGAATTAAATTATATGCTCATTGGAATGTGAATTCACAAACAGTTACATACAACGCAACTGAAAATGGTGGTACATTCGGCAGTGCATCTGGCTATAGTTCAACAGCAACAGTAAACTATGGTGCCGCAGTGGATGTAAGCAAAACAAATCGTTACGGTACAAAGTCAGGCTGGACATTTGTTGGTTGGAACACCAATAAAGATGCAACAACTGCACTTTCAAGTTACACAATGGGTACAAGCAACGTAACACTTTATGCAATTTACTCAAAGACATTTACAGCAACATTTATTTATTACAATAACAAGACAACTGAAGTACCTAAAACAATTTACAATAAAGCAACCGCTCCAGTGTCAATAACTGCACCAGGGGCATTAGGTACACCTTCAGGTTATTCATTCCGTGGTTGGAGTACAGATAAAGCTGCAAATGCAAAGATAACAGTTGCTGTAAGTGGTTCAATCAGCATCTCAGCAGATGTAACTTACTATGCTTCATATCAAAAGACTGTAACAGCAATATTCTATTACAGCACATTAACAAAAGATAACCTCACATACTCTGTAAAAGCAAGCACAACAACTGCTGCAGCAATCCAATATTATGGATATACTGGCACAATCATCAACAGCAACTTTACGGTTCCTTCAGCTGTAACAAGCAGCACTGGTGGTGCATCAGCAGAAAACTATATTGGCGTTGCAAACGCAATTAATAGTGCAACAGTCGTAACACCTACAACTGCAAATACAAAATTCTATGCTGTTTATACTGAAAGTTTAACTTTCTACTACTACAACGGCACAGCACACACTTCAACAACTTTAACAAGAAGGATGTTATGTGATGGCACAAACTATGCAAATAGTTTAAGTGCAACAGCTCCAACACCTTCAAACTACAATGGCGCATCATTCACATCATGGCAATATCAATCAAATCCTGATCAAACTTACGCACGCGAACCTTTGTCAACAGGCATAAATGAATTATTTGCTAAATACACATTGTCTGTAACAGCAACATTCAATTACTACGATGGTTCAAAGGCAGCAACTGCAACAGCATCAGAAAATAGATATTACGTTTCAAAGAATGGTGGTATCAACACAACTGAAAATAACTTCACTATTCCTACAGTTGTTAGTGCAAACAGAACAATCAGCAATGTAGCATACACATATCGAGGTGTAAGCACAGCAACAACTGCAAACGCAGCCGTTGCAACACCAACAACCGCAAATACAGCATTCTACGCATCATATACTTATACAGTTAAAGTAACATTTGATGGTAACAATGCAACAAGCGGAACTGCTCCTACAGCAGTTTCTGGCACAGCTTACATGAACTACAAAGCTGATAAAGTTGGATTAACAATCACTGTACCAGCAAATCCATTTGGACGTACAGGTTATGCACTTGCTGCAAAACCTTGGAATACAAATGCGGCTGGCACTGGCACAGGTTACAGCGCAAATGCGGCTGCAACATTCACAGCAAACACAACATTGTATGCAACTTGGACAGCAAATGAATTAACATTCTCTGCACAAGAATTGAATGTAACATACAGCACATCTGCACAAACAACAACATTCACTGGCGCAAGCAATGGTACAGGCAGTTATACATACTCAATCACAGCTGGTAACACTGGCAGTTACTTTACAATCAGTGGAACAACAATCACTGTGAAAGCAAGCACTCCTGTTCATACCTACAACTTGACAGTTCATGTTGTTGATAACGGCAGCGGAAAGACAAAAGATGCAACAATCACAATTATCGTGAAGAAAGCAGCTGGTTCAATCAGCTATGCAACAAAAACAATCACAAAAACTTATGGCGATGCAGCATTCACAAATGCATTAACAAAAGTTGGTGATGGCACAGTTACTTATAGCAGCAGTGCAACAGGCGTTGCAGCAGTTGACGGAACAGGCAAAGTAACAATTAAAGGTGCTGGTACAACAACCATCACCGCAACAGTTGCAGATGGTACAAGTTACACTTATGCAACAAAAACAGCAACTTACACTTTAAAAGTTAACAAGAAAACATTAACTGTAACAGCAGCTAATAAAACTATAACTTATGGCGAAGCATTGCCAAGTTACACATACTCAATCACTGGATTCGTAAACAACGAAACAGAATCAGTGTTAACAACAAAACCTACTGCAACATGCAGCTATGTAAGGTATGGCAACGTTGGAACATATGATATCACAGTAAGTGGTGCGGCAGCAGCAAACTATAGCTTTAGTTATGTTAAAGGCACATTGACAGTTAATAAACGTACAGTTACTGCAACATGGCCAAGCACAGTATCGTTTGGATACGATGGCAATGTTCACAAAGTTGAAGCAACAATCGGCAACCTTGTTAATAATGATGCGGTAACATTCACATACACTGGCACAACAAGTGCAACAGCAGCTGGCGACTATAAAGCAACAATCAATGGTTTATCTGGCACAAAAGCAGGCAACTACTTATTGCCAAGCAACCTTGAACAAGATTGGTCAATCGGCACTGCAAGCGTTATCTTAACAGTAGATTCAAGCAAGACAGTTGTATATGGATCAACAGCAACAGTAAGTTACAAATCAAATGTGGCTGGTAAGTTTACAATAACTTCAAACAGCACAAGTTATGTAACAGTAGCAACAGGCTACACACAAACTGTGGAAGCAAACAAAGCTTACACATTTACAATTAATGGTGTAAAAGCAGGCAGTGGCACAATTACTGTGGCATTCGCACCTACAGATAGCAAAAACTATACTGCACCTGCAAACAAAACAGTTAACGTAACAGTTGACCGTGCAACCATTGCGAATGTTCCTTCACAATCTGGCACATTAACATACAATGGCAATGCTCAATCACCAAGCTGGAATAATTACGATTCAGTAAAAATGACAATTGGTGGAACAACAAGCGGCACAAATGTTGGCACATACGCTGCAACATTTACTCCAACTTCTAACTACAAGTGGAGCGATGGCACAACCACTGCTAAAACAGTTAACTGGTCAATCGGCAAATTGGTTGTAACAAAACCAACAGCTAAAACAAACTTAACTTACACAGGCTCAAGCATTACAGGTGTTACATTCAGCACTGGTGTTGGCTACTCAGTGAAGAGCGGCAGCACAGCAGCAATCAATGCTGGCAACTATAGTGCAGTGTTTACCCTTGATGGCAACCACACTTGGAGTGATGGCACAGCAGACGTAACAGTCAACTGGTCAATCGCTAAAAAATCAGTGGCAGTTGTTTGGGGTACAACAACATCTTGGATTTATGATGGTCAATCACATGCTCCTACAGCAAGTGCAACTGGCGTAACTGGTGAAACACTCAACTTGACAGTTAGTGGAGCACAAGTCAATGCATCAAGCAGCAGCTACACAGCAGCTGCGACATTAAGTTCAGTTACTGGCGGACAAGCAAAGACATCTAACTACACATTAACCAACACAACAAAAGCGTTTACAATTAGTGCTAGAGCAATCACTGTTACAGCTAACAGCGCAAGCAAAGTTTATGACCGCAAAGCATTAACAGCAAATGGTGCAACAGTAACAAGCGATACAAAACTTGTAACTGGTCACAAACTTAGTTACGCTGTAACTGGCTCAATCACAAATGTTGGCAGTGTTGCAAATGTTATCAGCAATGTTAAAGTTCTTGACGCATCAGGCAATGACGTATCAAGCAACTATAAGATTACTACTGCAAATGGCACATTAAAAATCATTGCAAAAGTTACAACATTCACAGTAACAGTTAAAGAAACAAGTTATGTTTATGATGGCAGTGAAAAACAACCTACAATCACAGTTAAGGCTGGAGATGTAACATTAACAGCTGGAACAGATTACACTGTATCTGGCACAACAAAAGCAATAAAAGTTGGCAATTACACAATTACAATAACAGGCGCAGGCAACTACGCAGGTTCTAATGGCAGTGCAACTTGGACAATTACCAAAGCAACCGTAACTGTTCCAACCGCACCAGCAGATAAAACCTACACAGGCGTTTCACAAAATAGCGGAATTACAAATCCTACACATTCAAGCATTGTTGCAGCAAGCAGCACAACAAGTGCAACAAACGTTGGCAGCTATAACGTAGTGTTGAAACTTGATGATGCAGACAACTATCAATGGAATGATGGAACAACAGCAAACAAAACAATTGTTTGGAAGATTGTTGCAAAATCATTGAAAGATTGTACAGTAACTCTTGCATACACAACAGTTAACTTTGATGGCACAGCTAAAACACCTGCAGTAACAGTTAAGATTGGCTCAACAACAATTGCAAGTTCTAACTATACAGTCAAATACACAAATAACACCTATGTTGGAACAGCAACAGTTACAATTTCTGGTAACACAAACTTGAAAGATACAGTTGAATTGACATTCACTATCAAAGCAGTTGGTTACAAAATCAGCTACACTAAGATGATTAAAAATGATGAAACAACACTTACAACAACCAACAAAACTGGTTATGATGTAAACACTTCAGCACAAACAATCAGCTTAACAGCACCTACCTTGGCAGGACATACATTTACTGGTTGGACAATCACCAACACAGCATCAACCAGCAAGGCAACACTTTCTGGCAGCACAGTAACAATTCCAGCAAACAGCTATGGTGCATTCAAGTTGACAGCACACTTCACAGTTAATAACTACACAATCAGTTATAACTATGATGGTGGTAGCGTTGCAACAGCAAACAAAACAACCTATCAAATCAGTGCAAATGCTCAAACATTTACATTGAATGTTCCAACAAAATCTGGTTACAGATTTACAAGTTGGACATTAACAAATACTGACTCAACAACAAGCAAAGCAACTGTTTCAGGCAATACAGTAACAATTCCAGCAAATAGCTATGGCAACTTTGCAATCAAAGCAAATTATGAACAAGTTATTTCTGTAACATTGCAAATTATTAAACCTGAAAGCAGTAAAGCAAGCTATTCATTTGCTGAATATAAAACATCAAATGATGCAATTAATAACACCAATGTAATTACATCATTCACAATGGATGGTGCAACAACAAGCACTTCAAATGGCATCACAACAATAACAAAACAAATTATTGTTGGTAAAGATTACTATTTGGCAATTGTTTCAGCTGAAGCAACAGCAGCAGTTGGCAATAAATATGAATTGTTATGTGTGTACAACAATGAACAATTGTTAACTGAAATGCCAGTTAAAACAATCTCTGGTGCAAACGCAAGTGGTAGATATAAAATCACAGCTAGCACAACAATCAAACTTGAATTCTTCTCAGCTGTTAAAGTTGACCTTGAAGCAACAGCAACTGAAACAGATTCAACAAAATTAGTTGGTTGGACTAACGTAACAGTTAATACCAAAGATGGTAAAGAAGAAATTGAAAATTCACAATACATCATTCGTGAAGGTGCTACATGGACAGCTAAGATTGACTCAACTCATCTTGGCGCAGAAGATGCCTTAATGGGTATTAAGTATGTATTGGCCGATGGCACAACTGGAACTATAACCACAACAGGTGATGACAATATTAAATACGACAGTGCAAATGGTACTTATACTATCAGTGCAGATGTTGTAACATTAACACCTATTGTTAAAACACCTATTGAGTTAGAAGTAGTAAGCTCAAATGTAACATTAACTGAAACAAAAGATAAAATTGTTAAGAATAATGGTACAATCAAAGTTTATGCAGGCACATGGGAACTTACATTCTCAGGTGAAGATACTCCAGCATCAGCTAGTGATGTTGCAAAAACTGTATTTGGTGTAACAAATGTAACAGTTGATTCAACAACAAAAGCAGTAAGTTGGACAAGCAGCAATGGCAAGTGGAAATTTACAGTAAGTAAGAACTCTACTGATGGTAAATACTACCTTACAATTGCTTCAGTTTAATTTGTCAGTTTGATAGATAAACTAGTTTCCTTCATACCAATTGAAATATAGTTTGTTGTAAATTAAAAAAGAGCAATAGAAATGTTGCTCTTTTTTGTTGCTGTGAAAAGTGTTGTAATGTTGCAGCTGGAAAGATACATTTTAAATTTGTTTTATTATTTGCCAATTTTGTTATAAGTGATTTTATTTTTTAATTTATGTAATTGAATATGATTTATGTGTGCGGACAAAAAGCACGATAATATAAATAATAAATAAATTTTAAACAAACTTGAAATTTTAAAATTTGTATGATAAAATAAAAGATGACCAAAGCAAAGTGTACAATTTGTTGTTTTGGTTAAAATAAACAAAGGAAAACTATGTTAGAAAATATTGTTATCAAAGGTGCAAAAGAAAATAACCTTAAAAATGTAAGTTTAACCATACCAAAAAATAAGTTGGTTGTTTTTTGTGGCGTTAGTGGTTGTGGCAAATCAACTTTGGCATTTGACACAATTTTTGCAGAAGGTCAACGCCGATATATGGAAAGTTTATCAAGTTATGCGCGTCAATTTTTAGGGCAGATGAACAAACCAGATGTTGAAAGCATTGACGGTCTTAGCCCTGCAATTTCTATTGACCAAAAAAGCACAAACAACAATCCGCGTTCTACTGTTGGCACAATAACTGAAATTTATGATTATTTACGTTTGCTTTTTGCACGTATTGGCAAACCATATTGTCCTAAATGTGGCAAACCAATCAGTGTGCAAACATTAGACCAAATTGTTGATAAAGTGTTGGAAGCTGAAGATAATGCAAAAATGCTTATTATGGCACCAATTGTTCGTGCACAAAAAGGCACACAAGAAAAAGTGCTTGACGGTTTGCGTAAAGATGGTTTTGCACGCGTTATGGTGGACGGCACTGTTTATTCACTTGACGATAACATTGTTTTAGAAAAAAATAAACGACATAATTTGTATGTGGTTGTTGATAGGTTGGTTAAGCGTGAAGGTATAACATCAAGGTTAACTGAATCTATCAATAAATGTTTGCAAATGGCTGACGGTTTGGTTGTGGTTGAAACAAACGGCACAAGCAAACTTTATAGCGTTAAATATAGTTGTGTTGATTGTGGCATTTCAATCCCTGATATTGAACCAAGTTTGTTCAGTTTTAATAATCATGCGGGGGCTTGTCCAAAATGTGCTGGTTTAGGTTATGTTATAAAAATAGGTGAAAATGCTATTGTAAAAAATGACCGCTTGTCAATCAATGAAGGGGCTTTGTCAATAATGGGCTTCAACATTGACGCCTTAGGTATAACCAAAAAAGCACTTGCAAAATTTGCACATGAACACGATTTCAGTTTAGATACACCTTATTATAAAATTCCGCTTGAAGCAAGGCGAATATTTATGTATGGCGAACCTGCTTCAAATCCAGATGAAGTTGCACAAAACTTAAATCAGTATTTACGCACACCAGGTATTAAATTCATGGGAATTGTGCCTGACCTTATGCGTAGATTCCAAGAAAGTCAAAGCGAATATATCAAAGAAGAAATTTACAAGTTGATGAGCGAAGATACTTGTCCAGAATGTCAAGGCAGACGCTTAAATCCAAGTGCGCTTTCAATCAAAATTGAAGGTAAATCTATTGCGGATTTGTGCGATATGTCAATTATCAAACTTTATGGCTTTATTTCAAACTTAAAGTTAACTGAAAATGAACAAAAAATTGCACAAAGCATTGTAAATGAAATCAGCAACCGCCTTTCATTTTTGGTTAATGTTGGTTTAACATATTTAACATTATCACGCCGTGCTGGCACACTTTCAGGTGGTGAATCACAACGTATCAGGCTTGCAACTCAAATAGGCAGTGGTTTAAGTGGCGTGTTGTATATTTTGGACGAGCCAAGCATAGGTTTGCACCAACGCGATAACGATAAATTGATAGATGCACTTAAAAATTTGCGTAATTTAGGCAACACATTAATTGTTGTTGAACACGATGAAGACACCATTCGTCAAGCGGACTATCTTGTTGATATTGGTCCAAAAGCAGGTGTGCATGGTGGTGAAATTGTTGCAACTGGCAGTGTGGACGATTTGATTGCTTGTCCAAGAAGCATCACTGGCAAATTCTTGTCTGGTGAAATGAAAATTGAAGTGCCAACTTCACGCCGATTAACTGACAAAGGCTTTATACGATTGCTAGGTTGTAACGAACACAACATTCATAATTTGGATGTTGCAATTCCACGTGGCGTTTTAACTTGTGTTACTGGTGTTAGTGGCAGCGGTAAATCAACTTTGGTTAATGACATTTTCTATCTTGCATTGTTTAATAAATTGAACAAAAGAGAACAAGAGAAGAATTTAAAGGCAATGTTAGGGGACGAAGGCATTGATAAAGTTATTCAAATAGACCAATCACCAATAGGCAGAACTCCACGTAGCAACCCTGCAACTTATTCTGGTTTGTTCACAAAAATACGTGAATTATTTGCGTCAACTCCAACAGCAAAAGAAAAGGGCTTTGACCAAGGCAAATTTAGCTTTAATGTTCCTGGTGGAAGATGTGAAGCATGTATGGGCGATGGTGTGAAAAGGCTTAAAATGTACTTTATGGCTGACGTGTTTGTACCTTGTGAAGTGTGTGGCGGCAAACGCTATTCACGCGAAGTATTGGACGTAAAATATAAAGGCAAAAACATTTATGACGTTTTGGAAATGACCATTGACGAAGCTTATGAATTTTTTGACGCTATACCACAAATCAAACGTATTTTACAAACTTTGGTTGATGTAGGTTTAGGTTATGTTAAACTTGGTCAAAATGGCACAACGCTTTCAGGCGGTGAAGCACAAAGGCTTAAATTGGCAAGTGAACTTACAAAACGTGATACAGGCAACACAGTTTATATTTTGGACGAACCTACAACTGGATTGCACTCTTATGACGTTAAAAAGTTGGTAGACATTTTGATGCGTTTGGTTGGTAAAGGCAACACGGTGGTTGTTATTGAACACAATTTGGACGTTGTTAAAACTGCAGACTATATCATTGATATGGGGCCAGAAGGTGGCGACAATGGTGGTAACATTGTTGCAGTTGGCACACCAGAAGAAATTGCAAAAAACAAAAACAGCTTTACAGGTATGTATTTAAAAAAGATGTTGCCAAATGTAAAATCAAAAAGATAAAAACCAAAACATATAATTGAATTAACAAAAATATTTATTTTATAAAATTTAAAATGCAAATAAAAATATTTTAAAAATAAAAAAAATAATTAAATTTATTTTAAATTGAATAAAATTAATTAAATTAAAATAAAAAAATAAATAAATTATTAAAAAATATATTTAAAAGGTTAAAAAATTGATTTTTAATTAAATAAATATATTTTTTTTATTATTTTCAAATCAATGTGTGCAGATTTAAATTTAACAATATATTTTTAAGCGATAATGTTTTATGCTAGACTTGATAATTATCTGTTTTAATTGCAAACAATGACAAAAGAAAAAACAAATCAATATTATTAATGACAAAGTATTTTGCTAAATCTTTTAAATTTTAATAAACCAACAAAACAACAAAAGATTTAAACAAAAGGGTAACCAAACAAAACACAAAAATAATTGCAAGCAGTGCAATAGAATAAATAAGCAATCTGCTTTTATTAATGTTAAAGCAACAACCAAAATAATTTTGTGTGTTGCAAAGGCAAGATAATTCAATGGCGACAATCAGCAACAGCGCAAATTCCACCAATAGCAAAATCAATAATAGCAATATCATAATCAACACATTAAAGAAGCCATAAATCATAATTATGCTTACAAAAATCACGGTTTGGCTATAAACAAAATAAAGGTAAAATATAATTGACAGCACTGCGGTATAAGGCTTTGCAAAACACAATATCATAACTAACCAAATTAATGCCACCGTCATAATGCAATTAAATACAAACGAAGCAAAACCAATTTTGCCACGCAAAAATCTTATATATGCAACGTTGCTTAAATCAATATCAAAAATGCCATTGCTTATGCTGATTGCAGAAAACACACCAAGCACTATACACACAACTGCTAAAATTATCAGGCAAATGAATAAGGCTTTCTTTTTGACTAAACAGTCTTTAAGATTATCAAAAATCCGCATATATATTTTATGCTAAAGTTTTTTAAAATTTAACCCTTGCTTTTACCTTTTTTGTTTTGCTTAAATACTGTGCATTTATTGTGGATAACTACAAAATATATTTTTTAAAAACTTAGTTTTTTTATCAATATTGGTGGAAGATATTTCACGAATAACAAACTTCTAAATTTTACATATTATGAAGTAAAGATTTGGTTTTTTGCCGAATTTTTAAAAGGAGAAATTATGAGTTGTTGTAATTTTACCCCTTGTTGCTTTTCACCACGTCCACAACCACCAACACAAGGGGAATCAAATATCAATAGAATTATTTACACTGGCATAACAGGTCCAACGGGGCCTCAAGGGCCAAGAGGTTTAACAGGTGCAACTGGGCCAACTGGTCCTACGGGTCCAACAGGTCCTACTGGCGCTGCGGGCGTTACAGGCCCTACAGGACCAACAGGTGCTACGGGTTTAACAGGTGCAACAGGACCAACTGGTCCTACGGGTCCAACAGGTGCGACAGGCGATACAGGTGCGACAGGTCCTACAGGCCCTACAGGAGCCACTGGTCTTACAGGTGAAACTGGACCTACGGGACCAACAGGTCCAACGGGAGAAACAGGAGCCACAGGCGAAACGGGAGCAACAGGCCCTACTGGTCCAACCGGACCTACGGGACCAACAGGTCCGATCGGCCCTAGCGGAGAAACTGCACTTTCAACTGCTTTTTACACCAACACACAAGTAACTGGTGCAAATCCAACCTTCTCATTAACTGCTGAATATCCAACAAGCCAAACAGATGTCACACTTGCAGATACATCAGATTCAGTAACTTTGACGGCCGGCAGTTATTTGATTGAATATGGCACAAATGCAGTAAGCAGCTCTACCACAGTGCCAACCATTGCTTTAACCCTTGGTGGCACACTTGAAACCGCAACCAGACGCACAGGCATTGCCAACAGCACAACTGATTTATCAGGCGTATATCTCTACGTTCCAACAGAAGAAGCAACTGTAGTTGTTACAACCACTAATGCAGCAGATGTAACTTATAACAACACTTATCTGTTGATAAGAAAAATAGACTAAATTTATTTTGCTAACAACACACTATTTGATAGCAAATAAAACTATTTTCAACACAGTTTTAAAGTTAAATTTTTAACAAATGTAAAATGATTTATTGAAATATAAAAGATAAAAAAGCACACTTGATTGTGTGCTTTTTATGTTGAAAATTGATTGTTTAAGCAGAAAAACGGCAAGGTTTTAGTTTTAATATTAATATACTATATCTATGGTTAGTTATTTATCATCCAATCCATATATACGCCATAGCCACGTGTTGGATCGTTTAAAAACACGTGTGTTACAGCACCAACAATTTTGCCGTTTTGAATTATCGGGCTGCCACTCATGCCTTGAATAATTCCGCCAGTTTTTTCAATTAAGGTTTTGTCTGTTACCTTTATTGTAAGGCTTTTATCATCGGCAGTGTTTTGCTTGTTCGCTTTGATAATTTTAATGTCATATTCTTTAATGCCTTTGCCGTCAATATCACAACAAATTTTGGCATCTCCAAGCCTAACTGAAAGCCTGCCACCTAAATTTGCAGTGCGGTTTGCATCAATTATGGACTTGTTTAAAATGTTGCCATAAACACCATATTTGCAATTTGTGTCTGCCAAGCCAATGGCGTCTTCACCAAGATTTATTGATGAACGTATTTCACCTGGGCTGTTTTTTTCACCTTTTTTTATACCAAGCACTTTACATTTATAAAGGTTGCCAGAATTTACAACAAAATTTTCACCTAAACTGCTGTCAACGATAGGGTGGCCAACAGCACCAAAGCGGTAATCGTTTTGCTTAACATAAGTGAGCGTGCCAACACCACTTGTATTGTTGCGGACCCAAAGCCCAAGTTTATATTTTTTTGTTAGCAAATCATAAACTGGTGTGATTGTGGATTTTACTTGCTTGTTGCCACGATTTAAACATATATTTAATGTTTTGCCTTGAAGGTTTGGAAGATTTATTATGCGGTCTATATCTTCTACACTTTTTATGTGAATGCCTTCAATTTCCACCAAAGCATCACCATCTTTAATATTTGCGTCATTTGCAGGTTGTTCAATGCCATTTTGACCAACAACTGCATTGTTGCCAACACAAATAACACCATCTCCAAACAGGTTAAAGCCAATAGTTTCACCGCCAACAAACACGCTGGTATCAGTAAGCAGTTGCACCTTTATTTTTTTAATGGTAAAAAGGTTTAAAAATTTAACTTTCATTGTGGTTTCAGTTAAATTACTGTTATTATTGACATTTATATTTTTAGGTAAATCTAAATTTATTGCTGGTGAATATATGTCGTTTTCATTTGCTTGCAAAATATCGTCATAGGTTACAACCATATTGTCTGGTAAATCTGCAATCTGTTTGCCAACTGGTACAAAAACACAACAGCCAACCACTGCTAAAACCAAAATAAAACAGAACCAAAAAACTTTTCTCATTTCTTCCCCGTGTGGTTAGTGTGTGCAATTCAGTTAAATTTATTTAATCGTTTAATGGTTTGATGCAACAAAATAACTCTCGCACTTTTAATTTGGCAATACTAATAAAATTGACAATTGCAAACAATGGTTTAAATAATACAATATAATGGAACAATAATGGTGAACAAACTTTTTTTAAACTATTGACAATTTGGTTTTAACTATATATAATCTAATCATACCTTAACTGCAGTGGTGCGAACTCTCAACGCCTGCGCGGTTATAGGCGAATTTTATAAAGGAGAGAGAAAATGATTAACAAGGAAGAAATTGTTAAAGAATTCGGCAAAGATGCTAAAGACACTGGCTCAGCAGAAGTGCAAATCGCATTACTCACAGCACGTATCAATAACTTGACCGAACATCTTAAAGTCAACAAACAAGACAAACACTCAACACGTGGTTTGAACCAAATGGTTTCTCAACGTAAAAAAATGTTAGACTATCTTGCAAGTGTTGACATCAACCGCGCACGTTCAATCAAGGCTAAACTTGGTATCCGTGGTTAATTGAAAAAGAACACATAAAGTGTTCTTTTTTTGTTGCCTAAATGTGCCTAAATATGATTGTTGCCTAAATTGTGTTTAGATACAACCTTTTGTAAATATTCAAGTTTTTAAAATTTACATTTCATATTTTATGTTTGCCTTTTTAGTCAATTAATAAAAAATGCAAACAATCAATTATGTTATTTATTTTTAGATGCACCACAATTAGGGCATTTATCACCAACATATTCAGTGTCGCAATATTTACAAATATGTTTTTCTTCTTGCTTTGGTGCGTTTTCTTTGCTTTGGTCTGCGGGGTTCAAAACAGACCTCTTAACGTTAGCAAATTTTTGATTTGGTTTTATAACCGCGTTAGAGTCTGTGTATTTAATATCAAATTTTTCAAGAGCTTTAAACAGTTCCACTTCATCGTAAGTATATTGTTCATTTGTGGTTTCGTGTTTAGTTTCGCCATTATCGTTAATGTATTCAAATTCAATTTTAAACATAGGCACATTGTTTACTGAACCACAACCAACTGCTGAAATAAATGTGCCAACGCCGTCCTTGCCGTGCTTTAACACTGCTTTATCTTTAATTGCTTTTACCATTGCAACAATGCCATAAATAAAGGCACATGCACCAATCACAACAAAAAGCAAAATCCAAGGTTGAAATTGACCGCTGGCAACGATTGCAACAAGTGGAATACCGCCAAACAGCAAGCCCCAAATCATAAAGAAAATAAAATTATATTTCTTTTTCATATTTATCCTTTTAAAAAGTTTTGGCTGAATTTTTTATAGTGATATGCTAACACAACTTTGCAAAATTTGCAAATAAATGCAATTTGGTTAGAGTGATTATCTTATGTTTATGCTTTGATTTTTTGGTTTGACGCAAAAATTATTTTTACTTTTATGATTATTGTGCTATAATTAAATCGGTTTATTATAGGAGAAAGAAATGAAAGAATCAAAATTTAAAACAGAAATTGGAGGCAGAACTGTTGAAGTAACCCTTGGCAAGTACTGTGGTCAAGCATCTGGACACTGCATTGTAACATGTGGCGATACAGTTGTTATGGTTAACGCAACAATGGCTGCGGCTCCACGTCCAGGTATGGACTTTTTTCCACTCAGTGTGGATTATGAAGAAAAAATGTATAGCGTAGGCAAAATCCCAGGCGGTTGGAAAAAACGTGAAGGTAGGGCAAGCGATGCTGCTATTTTGCGTTCTCGTTTGATTGACCGTCCACTTCGCCCATTGTTTCCAAAAGGTTTTTATAATGACGTAACAATCATTGCAACTCCACTTTCAGTGGACACTGATATTATGCCAGAACCACTTGCAATGCTTGGCAGTTCTATTGCTTTGTCAGTAAGTGATATTCCATTTGAAGGCCCAACAGGTGCTGTTAAAGTTGGTTGCATTGACGGTAAATTTATTGTTAACCCAACACCAGCACAACTTGAAGAAAGTTGCATTGACTTAACCGTTGCAGGCACAAAAGAAGCCGTTTTAATGGTTGAAGCAGGTGCAAAAGAAGTTAGTGAATCACTTATGATTGATGCTATCATGTTTGCACATGAGGAAATCAAAAAACAAGTTGCTTTCCAAGAAGAAATTATGAAATCAGTGTTTGGTAAGGAAGGCAAACAAATCAATTCACACATTCATTATGACGTTGTGCCAGATGAAATCAACACAGCAGTTAGAGAATATGCTGACAAGAAATATGACGAAATGTTAAAAGAATTTGACCGTCATGTTCGTGATGCTATTGAAGAAGAAATTGACGCAGAAATTCAAGAACATTTTGCAGAAATTTTCCCAGACCAACAAAAAGCCATCGCAGCTGCTTTGTATGCTTTGAAAAAAGAAAAAGTACGCCGTAAAGTGCTTGATAAGGGTATACGTCCAGATGGCAGAAAATTAACAGAAATCCGCCCAATTTGGTGTGAAGTTGGTTTGCTTCCACGTGTTCATGGTTCAGGCGTGTTCACACGTGGCGAAACACAAGTGCTTACAACTTGTACATTAGGTATGATAAGTGAAGCGCAAGAACTTGAAGGTTTGGACACTGAAGAATATAAACGCTACATGCACCAATACAATATGCCAGGCTACACAACAGGCGAAGCAAAACCTTTGCGTTCACCAGGCAGACGTGAAATCGGTCATGGTGCTTTGGCTGAAAGAGCATTGTTGGCAGTGCTTCCAAGTGAAGAAGAATTCCCATATGCTATCCGCACAGTTAGTGATGTTTTAAGTTCAAACGGTTCAACATCAATGGCTTCAACATGTGGCAGCACTTTGGCACTTATGGACGCAGGCGTTCCTATTAAAGCCCCAGTTGCAGGTATCGCAATGGGCTTGATGAAAGATAAAGATAGCGACAAGGTTGCAGTTTTAACTGATATTCAAGGTTTGGAAGACTTCCTTGGCGATATGGACTTCAAAGTTACAGGTACAAGCAAAGGTATCACAGCAATTCAAATGGATATCAAAATCCACGGCATCGACCGTAACATTTTAACAACCGCGCTTGAACAAGCACGTGTTGGCCGTTTGGAAATTTTGCGCCTTATGCTTAAAACAATCAAAGAACCACGCAAAGAACTTTCTAAATATGCTCCTAAAATTATATCTTTCAATATTGACCCAGATAAAATCCGTGAAGTTATCGGTTCAGGTGGTAAGGTTATTAACCAAATCATTGCTGAGACTGGCGTTAAAATTGACATTGATGACGATGGTAAAGTTTGCGTTGCAGCAACAGATATGGAAAAAATGCAACGTGCAAAAGAAATCATCTTAACTATCGCAACCGACCTTGAACTTAACTGCGAATACCAAGGCACAGTTGTTCGTACAACTGCTTTTGGTGCGTTTGTTGAAGTTGCTCCTGGCAAAGAAGGTATGGTTCACATTTCAAAACTCAGCAAAGACCATGTTGATAAAGTTGAAGACGTTGTAAACGTTGGCGACCGTGTGCTTGTTAAAACAATCAAAATTGACGAACGTGGCCGTGTTGATATGAAACTTATTAAAAAACTTTAATCTTATATAGTTTAATGTGAGCAAGGTTTTTAATTGTAAATTACAAATACTGATGTAGATAAACATAAGTAAATAAGATTTAGTTTAATAATAAACCGCAACTTAAAATATTTGTTTATTTTAAAGTTTGTGGTTTTAAATTAAAAAACAGCAATAAAAAATGGCTTAGATTTAAGCCATTTTTTGTTTTTAAGTGCTGTGAAATTGTGTTTACTTTATTTATTCAGTAAGAGTTAAATGCTAAGGTCGTCAGTGTCTTGATTTGATTGAACGTCTGCTTGAACTTTAGCTTTTTCTAAACCTTTAACATATTTTTCCATATAACGTTTAAGTTCAGGGTAGGTGCTGTAATAATCTTTTGCTAATTCATGAATTTGTGCTTTTGTAAGTTCATTAAACACAAATTTTGGTTTGTTTACGTCAAAGAAATTTGCTGGAAGATTATCTAAAACTTCAGGGTTGCGTGCAATAATTTTGCCAACAAGTGAAGAGCACATATCACCTGCAATGTTCATTTCTTTTGGCGACATATACAAGAATACGTTTGGTGCTGAATGCAAAATTTCAGCCAAAGCAAGTTTGCTTGAGAAAATTGTTTGCCTTACTGTTCTGTTAACGCCTGTGAAAAGTGAAGGGTCGCTTCTCAATTCTTTTTTCAATTCATTAAAATCTGTTATTGAAGAGATATCTTTTAAACCAGTGAAATATCTTTGATTTGCTTTTATAAACATTTCATCTTCAAAATAACCTTGTTCATTAAAGAAATCTTTAAATTTAACAAATGATGAAACGGTTAAACCATTGTTGCTAAACAACTTTGATGGATAATAGAAAGTGCTAACAGGTGCAACTTTTACAAATGCTTTGTTTGCAATAATTAAATCTCTGTAAAGTTTGATGTATTCATAATTGTTTTTGCCTTCGGCAATTTTTTCCAATTTCTTGCTGTTTTCAGTAAGATAATTGATATTTGCAGCATATTTAAACATAACTGCTTGAACTTGCTCATCGCTTAATTCAATGCTTTGGCTGTTAGGACAATCAATGCCTAAATCATGCAAAATGTGTTCAACTAAATATTTACGCAATTTTTTAAGGTCTTCAACCGCTTGCAAACGTTTGTTTTCAATATCGTTTGTGATGGCTTGAATAGCTTCACGTTCTTTCCTTTCAGCAATGCCTTTTGGTGATGCTTTGTAAGCATCTCTTTGTGCACAATATTCTTTGTTGCGCAATTCGGACATTGTCATATCAGCCCTTAATGTTGCAATTTGTTGTCTGGTTGTAATAACTCTATTATTTTTCAACATAAAATCCTACCTTTTTCTTTTTTTAATTTAACACATTAGCAGCATATTGTCAATAGACGTTGGTTAAATTGAGTGGTAAAATTAACTTATTTTAAGTTAAAGTTGAATTTTAATAGCATTTTAATTTTAAATAACATAAACATCAGCAAATTTTAATAAATTGAAATATGAAAAAAAGTATCATTATTGCAAATTGTGTTATTGTTGCAATGTTTTTAACACTTGCAACCCTTTCATATAGCAATGCACGTGCATTAAATGTACAAGCCGATGCAAGGGTCTATTATTCTGGCAACACCAATCAAAATAAAGTTAGTTTTATGGTGAATGTCTATCAAAATGAAGATTGTGTGTTAGATATGTTAGATATTTTTGATGCTTACAAAGTTAAAGCAACATTTTTTGTTGGCGGCAGTTTGGCGGTTAAGAATATTGACGTGGTTAAACAAATTTATTCACGCGGGTTTGAACTTGGCAATCATGGTTTTTATCATAAAGACCAAGACAAATTAAGTTTTGATGCAAATGCGCAAGAAATTAAGGCATGCCATGATGTTATAAGCAAAAATTTAGGCATAGAAATGACACTTTTTGCTCCACCAAGCGGGGCATACAACAAAACCACAGTGGACGCTGCCGAAAATTTAGGTTATAAGACCATAATGTGGACGCGCGACACAATCGACTGGCGCGACCAAAATGAAGATGTTATATATAAACGTGCAACAAAGGACATGGCAAACGGTGATTTGATTTTGATGCATCCAACACCTAAAACGGTGGCGGCTTTAACTAAAATACTTGCATATGCTGTGAACAATGGTTTTGAACCAGCAACAGTAACTGCCTGCTTGGCGTAAAAAGGCAAAAGAAGTAAAACAAAAAACAAATATGATAATTTGTCGAAAAGCAAAGAGAGCATAAAATTCTTTGCTTTTTTGTTAATTTGTTGTATACTTTTTACAAAGTAAAAGGGTGGCAAATGGCAATATATAAATCTTCATTTAACAAAAAACCAGAAAAAGAAATCAAAGAAAAGCCTGAAAAAAAGCAAAAACCAATTGAACAAAAACCTAAAAAGAAAATCAAAATTAACCACAGCCTTGTTTGGTTGATTGTGTTTTTGTGCCTTTTTATTGCATGTGTGTTGCCATCAAACTTTGTTAAAAATGTTATTTTAGGTGTTATTGGTCTTAGCATTTATCCTATATCCATTGTAGGAATATTCTTTTGTGCACTCAAACTTAGCAAAAAACAATTTGTAGCAAAAAAGCGTTACATAGCCTATCTTGTTACATCAGTTTGCATTGTTTGGTTTATTTTCCACTTGATTCTATGTTCACGCCTTGATGCAAGCAGTTATGGTGCATTTTTGGCAGCCACTTACAAAGCAAAAACAACCGCTGGCGGCTTGCTTTTCAGTTTAATCAGTTGGCCAATCACAAAATTGCTTACAGTTGTTGGTGCATATATTTTCAGTGCCATTGCTTTGGCAGTGTTTGTTGGGCTTATCATTGATTATTTCAATCGTGAAAAAGAGTATGGCGTGGCAGAAAAACCAACTAAATTTGACTTTAAGAACATTGAAGATTTTGAATTTAATATGCCAGAACAACCACCTGTTGACCAAGAAGAAACAACCAAAAAACTTGCAAAACGCCGTTTAGGGCTTGAAAAGGGTGAAACAACAATCATTTCAAGCAGTATGCCAAATGTGAATATAAATGAACGCAAACCAGAATCTCGCCCTATAAACAAACGTGAATATATTTTAACACCTATCGACCCTATCATACCGCCTGAAAGCACCGCAGACGATTTCTTTAATCCAACACCACGCAAAACTCCAAATCAAACTTCGCAAGCAGAACAATACGGCAGTGTAAACAGCCAACCAGCAAACAATTATCAATCAAACAATTATACAAATTCAAGTGCGGAACAAACACAACCAACAAAATCTGCAAATGCGGAAGAAATCACACCAAATATTATGGATGCACTCATGGATGGCGGTGAAGATAGCACACAATCTAACACTCAATACGGGCAAAATAATAATTACAATTATTCTCAAACTCAACAAAACAATTATACAAATCAAAATCATTACGAAAGTGAAGAAGATGACTATTCAGCCGAAGAAAAAGACGATGAATATGACGATTTGATTTTGGACGAAGATGACGATTTTGATGCTAGTGAATACGCTGAACTTCAAGCACGTGAACCAGCACCAAATCAAAATACAGATAATCAAAATAGTTATCAATCAGCAAGTCAAAACACAAACTATTCAGCAAATCAAAATAGTTATAGCCAAGATTATAGCAACAATTATAATCAACAAAACAACTATACAAGCAATACCAATAATCACTATGGGGAAGACGAATTATCGCACATAGAAGAAAGTTATGGTGCGGAAGAAGAATACAGTGGCGAAACTGAACAATTTGAACCAGAAACAAAATCAACTGAACCAGAAGTGGAAGAAGAACATGTTGATTTAAGCAAGCAAGATTATGTGGACGAATTTGCATACAATCCACATAAAGATAACCTTGGTAGCACAGTGGAAACAGAAGTTGTGCGTCCAAGCGTGGATATTTCAAAATTTCATTTGCCAAATGCAGTTAAAAAGACTTTGGTTGAAGAACCTGAACAAATCAAAATTGACCAAATCAAACCAAAACAAGAGATTCCACCATATGTTGCACCACCTGTTGAATTATTAAATTATTTAGAAAACACATATCATATCAGTGATGACGAATTGCAAGATAACATTGTTCGCCTTGAACAAGTGTTGGAAGACTTTAAAGTGCCAGCAAAAGTTAACAATGTTCAAGTTGGTCCAGCTGTTACAAGATATGAACTTACAATGCCACGTGGTATATCAGTTAACAAAATTGCACAAATGGCAGACGATATTGCAATGACACTTGCTTCAAATGGTTCAATCCGTGTTGAAGCACCAATTCCAGGCAAAAATTCGGTTGGTATTGAAGTGCCAAACGCTCAAGTTAGTGCAGTAAGTTTACGTGAATTGATTGATAGTGAACAATTCCGTCAACGTGCAAATCCTTTGTCATTTGTTTTAGGTAAAGATATTAATGGTGATATTAACTTCTGTAACCTTGACAAAATGCCACACGTGCTTATTGCTGGTAGCACTGGCAGTGGTAAATCAGTTTGCCTTAACACCATGATTCTTTCAATGTGCTATAAAGCTGGTCCACAAGATTTGCGCCTTATTTTGATTGACCCTAAAACAGTTGAATTTACACAGTACAATGGCTTGCCACACCTTTTGATACCAGAAGTTATCACAGGCAAAGAAATGGCAATCAATGCTCTTGACTGGGCAATCAAAGAAATGGAACGCCGTTATGCCTTATTTGCAAAACATCGTGTTGTAAATATCGGCGAATTCAACAAACTTGATATTGTTAAAAACAAAGTGGAAGAAAAGATACCATACATCGTTATTGTTGTGGACGAACTTGCAGACCTTATGCTTGAAGCAAAACGTGAAATTGAAGATAGAATTGCAAAACTTGCAGCCAAAGCAAGGGCAGCAGGTATTCACCTTGTGCTTGCAACTCAACGTCCTTCTGTTGACGTTATCACTGGTACAGTTAAAGCAAACCTTCCTTCACGTATTGCATTTGCACTCACCAACTATATGGACAGCAAAACCGTGCTTGACGGTGGCGGTGCTGAAAAATTGCTTGGTAAAGGCGATATGTTATTCAAACCTCTTGATAAGCCAGAACCAAAGCGTATTCAAGGTGCGTTTGTTTCAAATGCTGAAATTTCAGCCGTTGTGGAATATATCAAAGAACACAACACACCAGTTTATGATGAAGATACTGGCAAGACAATCAAAAATCCACATCAAGCAGAAAGGTCAAATGGTGCAGATGGCGTCAATCCAAGAGAAATGGAATTTGACCCTGTGCTTAAAGATGCCCTTAAAATATTCATTCAAAACAAACAAGCAAGTGGCAGCATGATATCACGCCGCTATTCAGTTGGTTTTAACCGTGCTGGCAGAATTATGGACCAAATGGAACGTGCAGGCTTTATTGGTCCACAAGAAGGCAGTAAACCACGTCAAGTGCTTATAACAATGGATGAATACAAAGCAATTTTTGGTGATGATGAAGATTAATCTTTAACCAAATAAATCTAATAAACATAAAAATCATTATGATTGCAGATGCTCATAATGATTTTTTAACGGCAGAAAAAGATAAATCAAAACGTGCCAAATTGGTTGCTGATTTTGTTTCGCAAGGCGTTGGCGTGTTAAATTGTGCAGTTTTTACCACTGAACAAAACTTAAATATTGCCGATGTTGAAGCTTTTAAGCAAGAAGTGGAAGAATATAATCAGCAATATAATGTTGACGGCAAGCAAATTTGCCGATTTTTGCTTTCAATTGAAGATATAGGTTTTGTTAATTCAGCAAATGATTTGTTAAGATTGATAAAACTTAAACCAGTTTCAGTTACGCTTACATGGAATAAAAATAATCAGTTTGCAGGTGGAGCACTGGATGGTGGCGGGCTTACAAAACTTGGCAAAGAAGTTGTGTGTATTTTGGAAGAAAACAACATTTTGGTGGACACAGCACATTTAAACAAAAAGTCGTTTTGGCAGTTTATAAAAATAACAAACAAACCTATTTATTGCTCACACGCGAATGTTTTTGCTTTGCATCAACACAAACGTAATTTAACAAACAATCAAATTTTAGCAATAAAAAATAGTGGTGGCTATTTGGGACTTACATTATATCAAGAATTTATTTCTAACAATAAAATAACTTCACAAGACATTGCAAATCAATTCAAATTTCTATGCACCAAATTTGGTTATAAAAACTTTGGTTTTGGCACTGATTTTTATGGAATAAATACACATAAATTGCCAGAAGATATTGCGTGTTATAAAGATTTAAATCGTGTAGAAAATCAACTAAAAACAACAGAAATTTTAGCCACAAATTTGGCTTATATCACGCATAAGAATTATGTATGTTTTTTATCTCTTCTTGGCGTTGACAATTTGCCTAACAAAAGTTAACATAAAGATATGGAAATAATAAATGGAAAAGAAGTTGCAACATTAATCAAAAAAATGATTGCACAAAAGATTGAACAAAATTATATCAAGGCTGGCAAACAAGTTCCAACCTTGGCTTGCGTGCTTGTTGGCGACAATCCTGCAAGCAAGGTTTATGTTGCAAATAAAGAAAAGGCTTGCGCAATGGTCGGCATAAATTCGGTGGTTAAAAAATTGCCTGCTGACGCAACACAAGAACAAGTGGCAGAAGTTATCTCATCATTAAATGAAGATAAAAACATTTCTGGCATTTTATTGCAACTACCATTGCCAAAACATTTGGACGAAAACGCCCTTATAAACTTAATCTCACCAACCAAAGATGTGGACGGATTAACTGATTTAAACCTTGGCCGTCTTTTTGCTGGCAAACATATTGTTGCACCTTGCACAGCCACTGGCATTATTGATTTGCTTGACCATTATAATTTGGAAATTGCTGGCAAACGTGCCGTTGTTATTGGCAGAAGTTTGCTTGTTGGCAAGTCTGTTGCAAATTTGCTTGAACAACGCAATGCAACTGTAACTGTGTGCCATTCTAAAACGGAAAATTTGGCAGAAATCACACGCCAAGCTGACATTTTGGTTGTTGCCATTGGCAAACCTAATTATGTAACCGCAGATATGGTTAAAGATGGTGCAGTGGTTATTGACGTTGGTATAAATCGCCTTGCAACAGGCTTAGTTGGCGATGTTGATTTTGCAAATGTTAAAGACAAAACATCATATATCACACCAGTTCCAGGTGGAGTTGGACCTATGACCATTGCAGAGTTGTTGCAAAACACCTTAACCCTGCACGAACAAACACCTTAATATTTTAAAACAAGTAGTAAACATTAATAACAAGTTAAAACACAAAATAAAATTGATTAAATGAAGTATGAAGTCTTATTTGAAGTTAAAGCTTGTTTTTTTGTTATTTTTTGTTACTTTAAAATATTATACAAGATAATACTTTTATGTTATAATATATTTATAATACAAAAAGAGGAATCTGAGTGCGTTATTTAGGTAATAAAACAAAAGTTTTGAATGAGATAGATAAATTAATTGATAAGAAAGGGCTTAACAAAAAAGGACTTACTTTTTTTGATGCTTTTACAGGCACGGCTACCGTTGCACATCATTATAAAAATAGGTATCATTTAATTGCTAATGATAACTTATATTTTTCATATGTAATTGCTGAGGCTAAACTAAATTCTAAATCGACTATTTTTGAGAAACTTGGATTTAATCCTTTTGATTATTTTAATAAAGTTGATACATCAAATCATGTTGGATTTATTACTAAAAATTTTGCACCTATATTATCTGATAGAATGTATTTTAGTGATGAAAATGCTAGATTTATTGATTTTATCAGACAAACAATAAATGATTGGTATATATCGGATAAAATCTCAGAAAATGAAAAATATTTTTTAATAGCCTCATTGATTGAATCTGTTTCAAAAGTTGCGAATATTGCTGGCGTTTATGGTTCTTTTTTAAAAAAATGGGATCCAAGGGCTGTGAAAAAAATGGTTTATAATCCTATTGATACGGAGCCATATGTTGATGATTTGGCTGAAATATACAATGATGACATATTGAATGTAATAAAAAAGGTAAAAGGTGATATTTTATACTTAGATCCGCCATATACTAAAAATCAATACTCTGTTCAGTATCACTTATTGGAAACTATTGCTCTTTATGATAATCCAATTCTTAAAGGTAAAACTGGTGCAAGAGATATGCATATGTACACTTCTGATTTTTCTCGCGAAGGAAATGTCCAAGTAGCTTTTGAAGAATTAATTGCAAATGCAAATTTTAAACATATTATTTTAAGTTACAGTTCTGATGGGCTGATGTCTAAAGAATACATTGAAAGTATACTTAAAAGATATGGAAAAAAAGAAACATTTGAATTTGTTAAATTTTCTTACAGACAATATAAAAACAGCAAGTCTGCAGATAGAGATAATCATTGTGAATATTTATTTTACATTGAGAAGAATTTTGAGCCAAAATTTGCTTCTCCGCTAAATTTTATTGGTGGCAAACATGATATGATAGATTTTCTAAAAAGTTATATACCTAAAAAAATTGATACTTTTTATGATTTGTTTGCTGGAGGATTTAATGTTGGCATAAATATTGATGCGAATAAAATTGTTTATAATGATATTAATTTTAAAGTTAGAGAATTACTAGAATATATTACAGATGCAAATATGAAAGATTTTTATAAATATATTTCATCTACGATTATTAAACTAGGGTTAAAGAATGAAGATAAAGAATCTTACATAAAATTAAGAGATAGATATAACAACACTCCAATAGATAAAAGAGATTGTAGAGATTTATTTCTTTTAATTATGTTTGGGTTTCAACAACAAATACGTTTTAATAACAAATTAGACTATAATAATCCAGTCGGCCAGGCTGGATTTAACGATAAAATACTTGATAAACTTATTTCCTTTTCTCGAATAACAAAAAAGAAGAAAGTCTTTTATTATTCAGAAGATTATGAACGTTTTTTAGATTGTATAAACAAAGATGATTTTGTTTATTTAGATCCCCCTTATTTGATTACTCTTGGTAGTTATAATGATGGTAAACGTGGTTTTAATGGTTGGAATGAAAAAGAAGAATTAAGATTATTAAGATTTTTAGATTGCTTAAATAAAAGGCATATAAAATTTATGCTGTCGAATGTTTTGACACATAAAGATAAGACTAATATAATTCTTAAAGAATGGATAGAAAAAAATAATTACAAAATAATTAAATTTGATGGAAAAGCTCGCGGCAATAGAGCTGAAATAATTGTTTTAAATTATGAGGTGTAATATGAAGGTTTTTGTAAAAGAAAGGTATAAAAAAGAATTTAATGTTGGAGTTATAAAACAAGTCTTATCTTCTTTAAACTTGAATGAACCATTTGAAATACAATATATTCAGGGGAATGGTAGAAATCTTGTTATTGAAACAGACATATATAAACATTATGTTATTGTTAGCCGTGTAACTGCAGATTCAAGAAATGCATTTTTGGCACAATACATTTCGACTGTATTGAGTCAATTTGTTGCAGATTTGACCACTAAGCAAAAGATAATTAGTATTTTCTTATTAGATACAAGTGATAAGGCAAAAACCGATTTTATAATTGATACATATCGCGTTGCCAAAACACTAGGAATAAACATTATAAATGAAAGTGAATTGGGTTTATCACCTATTCAACCTTATAACTCTTTTAGGGATTGGAAAAATGCACGAAATAATAGGCAACAATACAATCCAGCAAATCAATCATCTTATGCAATGGAAGATGAAGATGAATATACAGTTTTTGGAAAGCTATACGGTGCAAATGGTAAAGAATCTGCTTTATTGGCATGTCAACTTGCTGAAATAGCAAAGAAAGAAAATAAAAGGCTGAATTTTGTTCAAGTTAAAGAACATGGAACAGAAGCAATTTCTATCACTGATAAAAAATTATTAGAATATTACGGAGTTAATGTGTCTGGAGGTGCGATAGTTTTAAGAGATAAACAAATAAAGGATAAATCAACGTGCAGAAAACAAGATGAGTTTAAGTTTAATTTATTGGAAAAATATGGGGATAAAAAGTGTTATTTATGCGGCTGTGATATAGAATCAAACATTATAGCTTCGCACATACATAGGATTACGGATATTGATAATTCAAATATACCTGATGCCGAAAAAAGGAGGCAAGCTGTTGACGGAAATAATGGTTTGTGGTTATGTGCAAATCATGACAAAATGTTTGAGCATGGTGTAATAACTTTCAATACAGATGGTGAGCTTGTTATCAATTCGACATTAAAAGAAAATCAAATAGAATTTATTAAATATATTACTCAAGTTTTTAAAATACAAGATATTCATTTGACTAATGAATTACTACAATATCTAATGATTCATAATAAGAGAGTTAAATTAGGGGTATAAAAAAGGTTTAATTTTTGCCATAACTATAAAATATAATACTAAAAGATAAAAAAACCAAATCGATTTTGATTTGGTTTTTTCTTGGTGCGGATAACAGGACTTGAACCTGCAAGAATGTTACTTCACAAGATCCTTAGTCTTGCGCGTCTGCCAATTCCGCCATATCCGCATAATTAAGATGATAAATAGGTCATATTTACAAGGTAGAGTGTAACACAACATAAACCTATTGTCAAGTTTTTCACTTAAATTTACCTGTTTTTGAATTTAAAAATTTTTTATTTGTTTTCTGGTTGCAAAATTAATTTCAATCTATCATCAATTTTTATTTTTTATACTCTCAAATTTAGCGTTTTTGTGCTTAAATTGGCATTTTCGGTAAAATCGTTTGTAAAATATTATATACTTTAGTATAATAATCAAACGGAGATAATTATGGCAGAGAAAATACATTGCATTATTGACACAGACCCTGGCGTTGACGATTCTGTGGCAATTGCATTGAGTTTATATGATGATGAAATGAATATAGATTTAATCACCACAGTTGCTGGTAACCTTGACTTGAAATCGGTTACACGCAATGCTTTGCATTTGCTGGAAAAATTTAAGCGTACAGATATTCCAGTTGCAATGGGTGCTGATAAACCAATGGTGAGAGAAAGCAAGGATGCAACTTTTATTCATCAAGCAGATGGCATGGGTGGCTACAAACCACCAAAAACAGTAAAAACAAAGCCTATTGAAATGAATGCTGTTGATGCAATGTATGAATTGATAACCAAACACAAAGGTAATATCAATATCGTTGCCCTTGGGCCTCATACAAACCTTGGCTATTTGATTAAAAATCATCCAGATGTGGTTAACAAAATTAACCATATTTATTGCGAAGGTTGTTCACCATATGGTTGGAAACATCAAGGCAATTGGACACACTATGTGTCATTCAATGCGTCAAGCGACCCTGAAGCAATGCAAATTGTTTTAAATAGTGGCATTCCAATAACAATTGTTCCATCAAGGATGGGGCGTGAGTTGGCAAACTTTACTGAACAAGAAGTGGAACAAGTTGGCAAAATCAATGATGTTGGCAGGTTCTTGCATGAAATGTATAATGGCTATTGGGAACATGGCTATCATGATAGACGCATTGCAACCAATGATACATGTGCGGTGCTCAACATGCGTTACCCTAAATTGTTTAAAACAGTTGGCGTAAACATTGAAGTTGATACTGATGCAATGCCAGGTAAAACAACAATGCGCAAAAATCGCAAAAGTCAGGTTAAACTTGTTGTTGGCGTAAATAAAAAGAAAATGCACAAGATGTTTTATCAAGCTATTGAAAAACTAGGCAGGTTTAAATTTTATAAAAAGCCTGCACAAAATTAATTGATTTTAATCAAAGTCAAATATAAATAAATTTCACTACAAAGTGGATTTATGGTTTACAAAAGGAGAATTATTGTGAATTTACCAAACAAACTTACACTTATGCGTATCATTTTGATACCTTTTATGATGTTCTTTTACCTTGCTGATTTTATACCTTTCGGCATTGGCAAGATTGTTGCTATCGTGATATTTATTTTGGCATCATTAACTGATTTGCTTGATGGCAAAATTGCACGCAAATACAATCTTGTAACAGACCTTGGCAAGTTTTTAGACCCTATTGCAGATAAATTGCTTACTGCAACCGCTTTCTTGCTTATCATGGCAGACCACACAATTCCAGCACCTTGGGGTGTTATTGTTGTTGCAATCATTATTGCACGCGAATACACCGTTAGCGCACTTAGACAAATTGCCGCAACCAAAGGCATTGTTTTGGCAGCTGATATGTGGGGTAAAATCAAAACTGTTGTGCAAATGATAGCTTTACCAATGAGCATGCTTGTTGCATATCTCAATGTTTGTGGCTTTGCAAATGCAACGGTTATTTTGGTGTTTGCAATCATCAGCTATGTGTTGATTGGCGCAGCAACATTGCTTACAGTTATGTCTGGTATTCACTATTTGGTTAAAAACCGTGCTTGCTTTAAAGATGAAAAGCAAGAAAATAAAACTGAGAATAAATAGTTTAAACAAAAAATTTGTCGAACAAATGTTTGACAAATTCTTTTTTTAGCATTATACTTATTTTATATTTTGGAGGATTTATGAAAACCGAAAAATCAAAAGTGGCAATCATTTTAGATGCCGTTTGTGGCACACTTATGTTGGTTTGCACGTTGGCATATTTGTTGATAGGTGTTGTTAAAAACATTTGGCACCCAACTTGGATTATCATTGTGGTTGGTGGATTTGTTTGTGCTTTAATAGGAATAATAACCGATGCAATGACAAAAATCAATGCAAAGAACAACGAAACACAAAACAAAGATTAATAATCAAAATAAAAATCACAAAATGCAAAATCAACATTTTGAATTTTCAATAGTTTAAGGAGATTTTATGACAGACGATAGAAAAAAATCATTGGAAGCAGCCATTGCGCAAATTGAAAAACAATATGGCAAAGGTTCAATTATTAAAATGGACGAAACCAATTATGGTGAAGGTATTGAAGTTATACCAACAGGATGTTTGCCACTTGATATGGCACTTGGTGTTGGTGGTTTGCCAAGGGGCAGAATTATTGAAATCTATGGTCCAGAAAGCAGCGGTAAAACCACTGTTGCTTTGCATGTGATTGCTGAAGCTCAACGTATGGGCGGTACAGCTGCCTTTATCGATGCTGAACATGCACTTGACCCTATTTACGCACAGAAACTTGGTGTTGATATTGGTGCTATGTATGTTTCCCAACCAGACACTGGTGAACAAGCACTTGAAATCACTGAACAACTTGTTCGCAGTGGTGGCGTTGATATTGTTGTTATCGACTCTGTTGCAGCACTCACACCAAAAGCTGAAATTGACGGCGAAATGGGCGACAGTTTTATCGGTTTGCAAGCCCGTCTTATGAGCCAAGCTCTCCGTAAACTTACAGGCGTAACATCAAAGAGCAAAACTTTGGTTATTTTCATCAACCAACTTCGTGAAAAAGTTGGTGTTATGTTTGGCAACCCTGAAACAACACCTGGCGGTAAGGCACTTAAATTTTATTCTTCTGTCCGCTTAGATGTTAGAAAAGTTGACACAATCAAAAATGGTCAAGATGTTGTTGGCTCACGCACACGCGTTAAAGTTGTTAAAAACAAAGTTGCTCCACCATTCAAATCAGCAGAATTTGATATCATGTATGGCGAAGGCATTTCAATCCTTGGTTGCTTGATTGATGCAGCAATTGAAACTGATGTTATTGAAAAATCTGGCAGCTGGTTCAGTTATAACGGCGATAAAATTGGCCAAGGTAAAGAAAATGTTAAAGCATACCTTTCTTCTCACCCTGAATTGGCTGACGAAATCAACGCTTTGGTACGCGAAAAACTTTCAAACAAATAATATTTGTTAAAATTGAAAGAATAGGTATTCATTAAATTAATCAAAAAATGTTGCTAACTTTAAAATTTAAAGCCGTAAAAACAATATGGTAATTTAAAGTTGGTGTGCAAATGAAAAAATTTAGTTTATGTTTCAAACTTTAATATAATTTATCTCAAAAAAGTTTATTTGATAAATTGCATTTAAAGTGAACATAAAAAACAAAATTATTTAGCTTATGTTACAAACTTTAAATATACACAACGTTGCATTGGCAGACAATGTAACACTAAATTTTGATAAAAAACTCAATGTTATCAGTGGCGAAACTGGTGCGGGCAAAAGCATCATTCTTGATGCATTGAGTTTTGTTTTTGGTGGCCGCAGCGATAAATCACTTATTCGCACTGGCCAAACAAAAATGAAAGTGGAAGCAATCTTCACTGATTTAAAACAATCACATATTGATTTTATAAAACAAGAACTTGGCATAGAATGTGAGCAAGAGATGTTTTTGTCGCGTGAACTTGATATAAACGGCAAAAATATCTGCAAAATCAATGGCGAACTTGTGCCTGTTGCCGTTGTTAAAAAAATATGTTTGAAATTGGTTGATGTGCACGGGCAAAGTGAACATTTAGCAATTTTGGATAACGATTATCAGTTAAAGATAATCGATTTGTTCAGCAAATCGGCTGAGCAATATTTGGCTAAAATCAATGCGTATATTGAACAAATACACAATATTGATTCACAAATCAAAGCTCTTGGAGGCAATGAACAAGAAAAACAAAATTTAATTGATTTGTACACATATCAAATTAATGAAATCAATCAAGCAAAAATTCAACCAACCGAATTTGAAGAACTGACAGAAGAAAAGAAAGCAATGCAGCAGTTTGAAAAAATCAACGATAATTTAACTGAGTTTTTATCTGTTTGCAACCGCAATGGCTATTCAAACGCGGCAATCGATGCTTTAAATCAAGGCGAAAAGTTGCTTTCGTTGTTAAATGATTTTGGTGAAAAATATTCTTCCCTTGCTGAAAGGGTAAAAAGCCTTGCGTTGGAGTTGGAAGATATAAACGAAACTGTGCAAGAGATAAAAGATAACAACATTTTTGACCAAGAACGTTTTGATTATATCGATAGCAGGCTGGATTATATCAAATCATTGTTCCGCAAATATGGCGGCAATTATGAAAATATGGTTGCATATTTGCACAAAACTGAAGATTCACTTTTCAATTTAACCAATAGTGCGGAGTTATATGAAAAATTAACCAATCAACGTGCAAAAATTGTGGAAAACTTGATGTTTGAACAAAACAAACTTACCGATTTGCGCATAAAAACTGCCAAAGTATTGTGCAAAAAGATGGAAGAAGAATTGCATTCGCTTGGCATGTCTAACGCACGCTTAGATATTAAATTTGACCATATACCAGAAGAGTATAGTTCAACAGGCGCTGATAGGGTGGACTTTATGTTCAGTTCTAACTTAGGTTTTGAGCCAAAAGAACTTAACAAAGTTGTTTCAGGCGGTGAAATGAGCCGTGTTATGTTGGCGTATAAAATTGTTGTAAGCGAAGTTGACGATATTCAAACTGTTGTGTTTGATGAAATTGATAGTGGTCTTAGCGGCAACATTGCTATGGTTGTGGCTGAATATATGGCAAGATTAGCGCAAGTTAAGCAAATAATTGCCGTTTCACACTTGCCGCAAATTTGTGCAATGGCAGACCATAATCTTAAAGTTGAAAAGCATTCAGCTGACAACACAACAAAAACACAAACCACTCTGCTTTCAGGTGAAGCCTTGTTTGCTGAAATTGCAAGATTGATGGGTGTTGCAAATCACACAAACAACACAGTGGCACAAGAACTTAAGAATAAATGTAATTTATACAAACAAAACTTAACCAAATAATCTTTATTGTTTTTGCATTGATGTTTTGTTTAGCATTTAAGTTTGGCTTGCTGATTAAAAAACGTTAAAATTTAGCAAAAAAAACAAAACAAAAGCATAAAAAAAGCCTGAATTTTAGGCCTTTTTGTTTTGCTTTTTCAAGCATATTAAAATTATTTTTTATCTTCTTCTCTGTTGATTTTTATTGCGGACACTGGGCAAAATTGTTCACAACTGCCACATTTGATACATTTCTTTGGATTGATTTCAGCTTTGCCGTCAACAAATTTGATTGCGTTAACAGGACAAATTGAAATACACGCACCACAGGAAATGCATTTTGATTTGTCAACCATAATATTCTCCTTTAATATATATGCGAATCTTAAATTTTTTGCCTTTAATTGGCTTAAAGCAACTTGTTAAACACCAATTCAAATTGCTAAAAATATTCTAGCATAAATAGATAAAAATGTCAATATTTTATGTAATTTGTTGACATTTGGTGGAACAAAAGCCGCCAACACAATATCTTGCGCTGATTTGTTGTGATTTACCTTTTTTAAAGTAAATTTGCGCTTTTGTTTTGCGATTTTTAACAGGTTTTTGTGCTATTTGTTTGTGGTTATTTAATAGATTTTTTATCTTTTTATATTATATTTTTTTATGATTTTTTATCAATTTTGTGAATAATTTTTTTAATATTTATTTTTTGATTTTTATGGAATTAAAATTTGAATTTTTACGTCAATTTTTTACGTTTGTTGTTTTGCGGATTTGTTTGCTTTTTAAAAGAGTTAAATATAAAAATATTTAAAATTATTTGGAAATTTTTACATTTTTGGGTAGAATAAAATTATGAAGTATGATGTGATTATTATTGGTGCTGGCCCTGCAGGGCTTACTGCAGGCATTTTTGCTGCGCGTGCTGGGCTTAAAACTTTGTGTGTTGAAAAGCTTGGCGCAGGTGGGCAAGCGTCAATTGCTGCTGAAATTTCAAACTACCCTGGATTGGGCAAAATTTCTGGCTTTGATTTAGGACAAAAAATGGCAGAAGATGCTTTGGCTTGTGGTGTGCAAATTGAATATGAAACTGTGCAAAAGTTAAGCCAAACCAAAACTGGATTTGCAGTTAAAACAAAACACAATAATTACACTGCAAAAAAAGTGATTTTGGCATGTGGTGCAAAAGTTAGACATTTAGGCATTGAAACTGAACAAAATTTTGTTGGCCGCGGCGTTAGTTATTGTGCAAGCTGTGATGGCACGTTTTATAAAAACAAAGTGGTTGCAGTTGTTGGTGGTGGCAACACGGCGATTGGCGATTGCTTATATCTTTCACGCTTGGCAAAAAAGGTGTATTTAATTCACCGCAGGGATGTTTTTACTGCAAACAAATTAGATTTTGAAAAGGTTAAAGCACTTAAAAATGTTGAGATAATCACAAACGCAATAGTTAAAGAATTGCAAGGAGAAAATCAATTGCAAACCATTGTTGTAAATCAAGGCAAAACAACTAAAAAATTAAAAGCAGATGGGCTTTTTGTTGCAGTTGGCTATGAACCTGATTTATCTTTTGTTGATATGAATATCAAAAAGGACAAATTTGGTTATGTTTTAGTTGACGAAAACAAGCAAACAAGTGTAAAATGTTTGTATGCTTGTGGAGATATAACAAGCAAAAAATTCAAACAAATAATCACAGCGGCAGCGGATGGGGCAATTGCTGGCAATAGCTGTGTTGGAGAGTAATGAAAAAGAAAGCATTTGGGGTTTTATTTAGTTTTGTGGTGGCAGTGTTGTCGCTATGTGTTTGCTTGCCAAAAAATTCAGCAGTTGCTAATGCGGCTTCGGTTGAAAACAGCAAGCAAGCATATTTTTTAATAGACGATAGCCCTTATGAATCAAATATAGCCGCAGGTTCAGCGTCTGGTTACAATGAATATCTGCTTGGCGAAACAAATATAGAACCAATTTCAGCAGAAGCAAATCAAGGTTTTTATGTTGTTGGTTGGCGTGTTGTGTTCAGTCAAGTTGGTGCAAGCACACCAGTGGTGCGTAAAATTGGCGAAACCGTTGTTGCTGACAATCAATCAGTTTTTGAAACTAACAGCTTTTCAGTTACATATCAAGCAGAATCAGGAAGTTTTGATGTTGAATATACAATCAACTATGAAGACATAGACGGCGATGGCAAAACAGAAAAAGCCACAATAACAACTTCACAAATTGTTGAAAATGTTGTTATCGACCCTGTTTTTGATTATATTTACACAAATGTTGAAATCACTGATTTTGTAGCTTTGCTTGATTTGGCAAGTTATAACAATTTATCAATCTCAAGTTCAACAGAACTTTTATATAAAAGCCAAACAACTTTAGTTGATTCAACCAAGTATAGTGATTCAATCCTTTTAAAAGACGGCAAATATTATTATTTTGGTGATGTTTACACTGAAGATGGTTTAAGTTTTTACACATTAAACACACGTTCACCAAAAGTTGATGATGGCAAAACCACACATAAAATTGATTTAGGTGTTGGACGTTTCCGCTTAAATGAACAAGTTGCGTTTGACTTAGACGTTAAAGTTAGTGAAGATTTAAACCAAAGCAACAACATTGATTTGCAATCGGTTAAAACAAGTTATGTGGACTATAATGGCACACAAGTTGAAGAATATTTGTCAACAGAAGGCGAACGAACATTTGCTCAAACAAAAGATGAATATAAACGCACAACAAGTGTGGCTTTTGACTTTAACATGTTTGAAACACAAAATTTAAACATCAATTTAAAGCCAACATATCACAAACTTTATATTGCAACAATTGTGCCACAGATATCAGGTGCTGATGCAGCAGAAAACAAAAACTTTATTCTTGATGCTTTAAACATACCTTCAAACAACTATTATTCTCAAATTGATGAGGTTAAATATTTTGTAAAAGACCCTTCAGCAACAGGTTTGTTAGGTTTTAAAGTTACAGCAAATGATATTGTTCAAAATTTAGGCTATAACTATTATCGGTTTGCAAATATGTCTGCAACTATTTCAACAGCAGCCATAACCAAAAACAATTTAAGCATAACTGGTGAAATTAACCAAGATTTTGATGTGGTTGTAAATTATACACCTATACTTTATAAGGTTGATTTTAAGTTTGCACTTTATGATTCAACAAGCAAATTGATTAGCCCTATTTCTGGTCAATTTAATGTGGAAGATTCAATATATCTTGAACGCGGAGCAACAAGCGAAACAATACAAAAAACAGCACTTTCAACTAATATTGGTTACACATTTGTTGGTTTTGTAAATGAAGAAAACACCACCAATTTGTTAATCAATGACGGCATCACCATAGGGCAAACCACAACAATAAGCATTGATGAATTGCGCCCTTCAAATAAAACAATTTATATTTTGTTTGTTGAAACTGAATATAGTTTGAGAATGAACAACTTAAACAACATCAATTTAAATGATGGATTAAACACTGTTTATCCAGTATCAGCAATGAACTTAAACATTGCACGTGAAGATAATATTATTGCAAGCAGTTTGCAAGGCTTAAAAGCAGCAAATGTTCAATTGACATTTGATAAATTCATCAAACTTGGTGATGTTATAACAGTTACAACAAAAGTTAACACTGGTTTTAAAATTTTAGGTTTTGGTTTTGATGCTTCAATCAAACTTTATGACGACACAACCTTTGAAATTGAAATCACACAAGCCTTTTTGCAAGTTTATGACCAAGCAAACACCACCATAATTGATATGTTTGATTTTGAAGATTATGAAACTTACAATTTCACATACACATTGAATGGTGCGCCAAACGCAAATGGTGAAAACACCTTAATGGCTGATTTAAGCGTTGAATATAATGGAACGACTTATAGCAAATCTAACACAACTGAAAATGTAAAGTATGTTGAAACTGGCACAGATAAAGCGCAATTTATCTTAACAGGTGTTCACCTTTACGATAGAATCAAACTTATTTCAACAGCAAAAAGTTACCTTGGCGATGATAATACTGAGATTTATTATTTATTCACAAAGTTCACTGAAAATTCAGTTATATTTCCACTTGTTTCAGTAAGCGATGCAAATTCAAGAGCAATGGTTTACACCGTGCTTAAAAACAATGCAGAAGTAAATGTTTTATATACAATGCCTGGTTTAAGGTTGAGTATTTCAGTTGATGATGCCAACGCTTTTGACCTTGTTGAAAGTATCACACAGGGCACAACATATTTGCTTGATTTGGATGGCAACACACAAATAACCTTTGATACAAACACTTTAATGGCTAATCAAGAACTTTCACCTTCAAAAACTTACAAACTTTACATTGGCAACAATTTTGCTTTTGGTTATGAATTGAAAGGGTATGATTTTAATGGAACTGAAAGTTTAACAAAAAACACAAATTTTGAATTTACAACAACCACATCAACACAACTTCACACAATTCAAATTTTAACAAACATAACACAATATAAACTCACATTTAATCACACAAAATCAATCACGGAAGAGCCGTTTGATACAAGCACTTTAACAATAACAGTTTCAAATTTAACAATTGAATTTGACACACTTAAAGGTTATTATGTTTCACAAGTTTATTTTAAAAATTTACTTGGCAGTTATCAATACTCAAAGGCTCAGTGCGACAATAGCTTTGCTGAATCAACTTATAGTTACACATTCACAGCAGACGAATTGAGCGAACTTATTGTAAATTATTCAACAATCCAAGATGGCGTAACATCACTTGATATGTGGTTTGTTTACACTTTGCACACTTATGAAATAACTGTAAAATATGGTTTTGTAAACAGCAAAGGCATATATGACCAACGTGTAAGTTATCCAAAAATTACAGCAACAGCTGATGATGAAAAGTTATATTATAGAGATTTAGGTGAATCAATAGTATTCTTTAACATTCCTTACGGCACAGAAGTTGTTTTAACGGCAGACTCAGTGTTTGAAGAAGGCATTTCACCTTATGGTTGGGATGGCTACAATAAACAACCAGGTTTTAGTTCAAACCGCACTCAATTGTTTATTGAAAAAGAAAGTTTAACATCAAATCAAACTGTTCAATATAAACTCAACTATAATTCATACACAATTAAAATTGAAAGATTTAACAATTCACAAGATCCAATTGTACAAATCAAATCACCACTTGATAATAGTTTGGCAGACAAGATTTCAAGATTTGATAAACTTTCAATTGAAATGAACGCTGATAGGCAAAATGGTTGGCGTTTTGTTAATATGTACTATTACAAAACAACATACCAAGTTTATGAATATAGTGAAGAAACATTTGTCTCAACAACACTTTATTATATTGACGGGGCAAGATATGTGCTTAACACAGCAGAATATGATGCGAATATCACATATTACACAAAAGAAAATGTTAGAGTGGATTATTCCGCGTTTGCTGAATACACTTATAACGAAGCAGATTGGGAACAAACATATTTAAGTTTGTATGTTCTTGAAGGCAGCGAATATAAACACAACACTTCAACAATCTATGACGCTTCAAAGCAATATTATGTTTATAAAAACACAAGTTATGAAGATAATGAGTTCAACATTGTAAACTATCTTGCACAAGTTGATGCAAATGGCGTTTATTCAATCACATTCTATTGTGTTTATGATTATATCGACATAACTTTTGATGTCAAAGCAGGCTTGCTTGGCTATTCAAAAATTTATTACGACAATGCTCAAACAGAAGTTCAACCTATTGATTTTGCAAAAATTTCATTCAGCAAAGTCAGCAACACAAATGTGGAAACAGCACTTGAAAACGGAACATCTGTTTCAATCAATGACTACTCAATTAAAGTTAAGATTAACCTTAACACTATCGACCTTGACGGCAACACAATTTCACTTGCTGCGGGTGTGGCGTTAAAACAAGCGTTTGTATGCGATGCAAGCCTTGGTCAACTTACAATAATTGATAACGGAAATGGAATTTATGTTTTAGAGTTTATGATTGCATCAATGCTTGAAAACAATTGCATTTCACTGAATGATAGTTTCATTGTTTACTTAAATTATCAAGTCCAAAATAAAAATATGGTGTTAACAACCAACATCCAAGCTGAAGATTTCTATATGTCTAAATCAGGCGATACGATATTCAGTATGGGCGTGTCCGAAAGTGCTTATGGTTTTGGTCCAAACAGCAGCAGCTCAAACGGTTCAACAAAAATTTCACTTATCGGCAACGATTCAATAGCATTCTTAAGCAAGGTGCTGGTAACATACATGTTTGTTCCACCATATGCTACAAATTATAATCAATATTTTAAAATTTCAGGTTTAACAATTTACAATTTAAATTCATCAACTGACGTGTTTGGATTTATAACTTACACAAAAGGTGATGTTATCAAAGCTGTTAGTGCAGACGAATTGAGCCGCTACGGCATAACACAATTATCGTTTGAAAATCAAAAGTTTGATTTCCGCTTTGTTAATGATTTGTATATTGAATTGACAGTTGAACCAATTATAACAATCAATGCAGAAAATAACAGTTTTTCAGTTTATTTTGATTGTGATAATATGGGCAATGGCAACGAACAAACTTTAACAGTTGGTCAAACTTCAGCAAGCAACATTGAAATGGCAAAAACCTTGCAAGACTATGTTGTTATAACTTACCACAAAAACATTATACAAAATGGTGTAAATGCAGGTTATTCAACTGAAAGCACAACACCTGTTGATGCAGGCACATATCTTGTAAAAATTGGATTTGCTGGTTTAGGTGATTGGGCATGGCTTTCAAATTTAACTTATAACAAACCAGTGTATTTCATAATCATGCCAAAAGAAATTGAAATCATGGTCCAAGCAGAAAAACCAAAGTATGAAAAAGAGTATGAAGGCAAAAATGCTTATAATTTCACAAACATTGCATCATTGTTAAATTATATTTATTTGTCGGATGGCAGCAAAACCTATCCATATGCCGAAGCTAATTCAAATTTAAGCCTTGACATGTCAAAACTTGTTGCAAGAATAAGTTACACAAATAACAACACTCAAGTATATTCAGGCATTGCAACAAAAACTGGCGAATTGCACAATATTCATCTTACAGGGCTTGTGATTTCAAACACTAATTTCAAGCTCAAAACAGATAATTTATTGTTTGAAAATGTTATAAAAATCAACAAGAAAGAAATAACATTAGATGGCGTTAAGGTTTATGATAAGGTTGATGATGGCACGGACGCAGCAGAATATCAAGTTGACGCTCAACTTAGATGGATTGGTATTTTAGGCAACGATTTGGTTGAATCACCAAACCCTGATAACCTTTCACTTAAGTTTGCAAAAGATGCTAACGGCAATGTTAAAGTTGGCTACAATGTTAACGTTGTGATTGATGCCAGCCGCGTGCTTAAAGGTGAAGATGCTGACAACTACACAATCAAGGTTAATGGCACAACAGCAAATGTTTATCCATACAGCTTAAGCACCACTGTTGAAGGTTTTGGTAAAATCGAAGTGCGCAACGATAAAGGTTTAATAAATCCAATATATGGCACAAAGCATGAGTTGGCAGGTTTGATTCCTATCGGTGCAGAACTTAAAGTTGAACTTGTGCGTGTTGATACACCTGAATATGTTGCACTTTATCCAAATATCTCAAGATATTTAAACCGCAATCGCAACTATGCAATAGGTTACAAAATCAGTTTTGTAAATAACAATATAACCACAAACTTAAGCAATAAATTGACACTTGTTTTGCCAACAGTTGCAAGGTTAACCAACGCTTTAATGTTAAACAGCAACAGTTCAATTCAGTTGGAATATGATAGTGTTGACGGCAATCTGGTAATTGACCTTAGCCAAACAAATTATGAGCCATACACATTTGTGCTTGTGCAACAAAGGGTGTTGTTAAAACCATGGCAATTAATTTTGATTATATCTTTGGCTGTGCTTTTGTTAGCAGTTATCATAATTGTGTTTGTGATTGTGCGCAAACGTAAAAAAGAAAGATATAGTTTGAACGAAAAAATTTAGGAGAATTATGTTTGAATGTAAATATAAATACGAGTTGGAAGATAGCCTTATAAGTGCAAAATATGTGTTCCGCTCTCAAAAAAGAAAAAAAGATAAAATCATTGCAGCCTTAATACCAATATTATTGGTTGCAATGGTGGCACTTTTGATTGTTGATATAGTTTACAAAAAATCATTTGTGCTTGATATTGTGCTTATTGTATGTTTGATTGTTTTGCAGATTATGTATTGGCTTATTCCAGTAAGTTTAAACAGATCTCAAAAAAAGTCGTTTTACGCGCAAAAGTTAGACACTATGGATTATCTTTATGTTAAAATTGATAATGCATCATGCACTGAAATTTTGCTTAAAGATGATGTTGAACAGGCAAAAAATATTCACTCACTTAAAAGTTTAACCAGCTATTTGGAAGATGACACACGTTTGATTTTGGTTTTCAACAGCGCAGAATATGTTTGCTTAAGAAAAGCCAACATTACAGGCGATATAAACCAACTTAAAGCTTTGCTTGAAAAGGTTATGGTTAAAAAGAAAACAAAATAAAGTGATAACTTAATCCAATAAACGCAAAATATCACAACTTAGTTTTATAAACCGATTTGTTAGTTGACGCTAAAAAATCGTGTATATCTTAAAATATAATAAAACAATTTATTTATCAGCAATTATAAATTAGTTTTGTTGTTAAATATAAAAAAGATGCCAAAGTCTGTTGGCATCTTTTTTTAATTAAATGTGTAAATTTAATATGATAAAATCTTATATGGTAAAAATTAAATACAATCAAAATTTAACATAATTTTAAGCAAACACAAATTTAGGTTATGCGTTGTCCCTTGGTTGTGTAGGTCTTGGTTGGACAGGACGTTGCACAGGGGTTGTACCTACTGGTTGATTTGGTTGCATTGGCCTAGTTTGTTGCATAGGACGTTGTTGTGGTTGAGCTTGAACCCTTGGTGCTTGCATTGGTTGGTTTGGTTGGACAGGACGGTTTACAGGTTGTGTTGGAGCATAATTTGTTGCACGTGGAGTGTCATATGAACCACCAAACGCACTTGTTGGCATTTCTGGCAACACATTTTCAGTGTTGTTTGATTTTGCACGCTTTAACAATTTTGCTTTTTTATTTGAAAGGCCAATATCGTGCCTGCACACCAATTTAAAGTGAGCAAATTGTGCACTTGTTGGAACAGCAGTTTTGTCAACAGCAAGAGAATAAAATTCATCAGCAACACGCACATCGCTAACAACACAAAGCAATTCGTTATAAGTCCTTTTTGCGTTTTCTTCAAATTCTAAATTCATTTTTGTTTGGTTGCCTTTTTCTTCCAACTCGTCAATCATAAGCATAGCACGTTCAATGGCTTGTTTTTTAAGCTCAAAGTTTTTATCAAACAAAATAACATCTTTATCTAAAATGTCTAAAATATTTTGCCTTGTTAAAAACATAATAATGATAGCAACCAAGGCAACAACAATGCCTGCGATGCCACCCCACATAGCAATTTTTTCTAACATAATAATCCCCCTAAGATTTAAGTTACAATTATTATAACAAATCAAAAATATTTTAACAAACAATTTATTTAATTTGCAAAAACAAATTATGGTTTAATTAGTGTTAATTAAAATTAAACAACAAAAATATTTAGATTAAAAATGAAACAAAATTATTTTTTAACAGTAAAAAATCAAAATAAATTGTAAAAAATTGAATAAAAACAATAAAAAAATAACTAAAAATAATTTTTTTTGACATTTTTTAAATATTTTTGCCTAAATTTTTATATTTTAGTTATTTTTATTTTTAATTATTTTAAACCAATTTAATTCTACACTTAGTTTGATTAAATTTTAGAAAATATTTAAAGCACCAAATTTTATGCTTTGGTTGTCAGTTTGCAAAATTTGTTATTCTATAAATTTTAAGTCCACCTTCAACCACACTAACATTCAATTCATCACAGGTGGTAATGTTGCCGTCAGCCATAACTTTTATTTCACCTTCAGGGCGTTTAATGTTCACAGTGTTTTGCCAAAATTGCTTTGTGTGTTCGTCATAAATTTGGCTGCCATTATCAAATTGTAAAACATAAGATTTGCGCTTGTTTGGTTCAAGCCCTGTTGAATAACTTAAATTGAACAAACCATCTTTTACATTTGCAAGCGGATTTAAATGTTTGCCATTTAACAGCCCGCCATTTGCAATTGAAAGTTCATAAACCATTTCATGTTTAGGCTTGCCTGTTTTGTTATCAATCACAACTTCAAAGTCTTCAAACTTGTTGGCATATTTTAGGCTTGCAACCTTTTTGGTTATAAGGTTTTTAACTTTGTAAGTATTGTAAATTTCATAAAGTTCAACACTTGCGCCAATAACAATGTTGTTAAGCACAACAGTGCTGTTCATAATCAAATAGTCAACCGCTTCTAACTTGCCTTCGTAAATTGTTTTAATGGCTTGAATTGGCAGGTCGCTTATCTCTAAATAACTTGCAAAGTCGTCATTTTCACCAAGCGGAATAATGCCAAGTTTGATTTTAGATATATCTTTAACATTGTTCAAAAAGTTGCCTAAAATATAATCATCACCAATCACTGCAAACTCTGTTTCCATTTGTTCAGTTAATTCTTTTGTTGTTTGGTTAAAGTCCGCCATGTTCACAAAAAAGAACACTGAATATTCTTTATTTTCAGTTTTTAAATAGTGAACAATTTTTTTAGCAATTCTTTCAGCACCCTTATTATATTCTGTTGGTGCAACCATGATGTTTAACATATTTTTATTATAACCAAAACAAACCTAAAAGTAAACAAAGCACAAACAAATCTTAAATAAAAAATAAAAAAACAATTAAAAATATTTTCCAATAATTATTAATCCAAATAAAATTAGAATTTTTGTTATGAATTTGTTAAAGTTGTATTTAACGTTTTATTATTCGCCAATTATACTCGCCAGGGCTCATATATTTAAGTCGAAAGTATTAATTTTAATAAAATTAGATTTTTGTTTGACATATTTCGACAAATTATATTCGCTAAAGCTCATATATTTAAGTCGAAAGTATTAATTTTATTAAAATTAGATTTTTGTTTGACATATTTCGACTTAAATATTAATATTTAAATAGGTGGCAGTTTGAGAAAAATTTCTAAGCAAAATTTTAAGTCGTTTTTCATGTGGGTAATAATATTTGCACTTACCCTTATTATTTCTATGAGTGGTGCGTATGCTTACTTCACAGCAACTGCAGAAAAAAAACAATCAAGTTTAACAACAGGCATTATCAAAGTTGGCTTTGTTGCGGACAGCACAAAGATTGTTGAAACTGGTTCATCAACACAAGTTGCAACAAAAATAGTTCCAGGTTCAAGTGTTACATATCAAGGTCTTGTTCAAAACACAGGCACAGCCGACATGTACGCAGTTCTAGAATGTCATGTTACAGTTGATGGAAACACTGTTCAAACACAATATTATACTGCAACAGGCACAAAGTTAACTTACGAAGATGCACAAAACGCATTCACAACTGGTGCAACACCTATTGCCGTAAACGCAACTTCTCAATTTAAAATTGAATTTGTTTTTGATACTGGTTATGATAATTCATATAAAAATAAAAGTGCAACATTGCAGGTTGTTGCACGTGCAATCCAACAAAGCCATTTAACTGCAGTGCAAGCAACAAATCAATTGCTAAGTGGTTATATTCCTGCAGACGCTTTACCAGCCGCCTACACAAGAGTTGAGTATATAGAAACAGCTGGAGAAGCATATCTTGACACTGGAGTATATCCAGCAGAAGTTCAAAATTTAGGGCTTGATATGAAATATGATTCATTAGCATATGGTAAATGGATGTTTGGATCACGTTCATCATACGGATCGGCAGACACATATGGTATTTATATATCTTCAAGCAATGAATATGGATTGCAGATTGGCGGCGCTACGGGTAGCAATAGATTCGCTATTTCAAAACCAACGACAGGTTTACACACCTTGAAAATAATGCAAAGCAAAGTATATTTTGATGGTACAGATGCAAAAGTCTCTATAACAGCAACAACCACAGCAAGCACGAAAAAATATCCAATGTGGCTTGGAACAATAAATCAAGCAAATACTGCTGATAGCGGTCAAAATCGAAACTTTATAGGAAAAATTTATTATTTTACTTTATATTCAGGCACGGATCTTGTTAGAAAGATGATACCTTGTAAAAATTCAGCGGGTGTTGCAGGAATGTATGATATGTCGACGAAGACGTTTTATGCAAGCAAAACATCAACAGCATTCACAGCAGGTCCTACAGTTTAGTGAATAATTAAAACATAAAAAAGGCACAGGTTTGTGCTTTTTTATTGAGTTGTAAACAAATATTAAAAATTATTATGCTTAAAAAAAACAATATGATATATTATAAAATAGAAAACTTTTTATTTATTGGAATTTTAAAAGGAAAAAACGAATGACATATATTATTTTAGGTGCAATTTTTGGTGGAGTGTGGCTTATCACACTTATCACTTTTGTTGTTATGTATAAGAAAAAGGGTGGCAATGCATCAAGTGAAGTTGATGCTGAAAAGCTGAAATCTTTGTTTGATAATCAAAAAGAACAAAACCAACTTGTAAACAATATGATTATGCAGCAATTGAAAAACAGTGAAGTTACAACTCAAAACACAATCAATGGTTTGACTGTTTTGCAAAAACAAGAATTTGAAAGCATTTCAAAGCGTGTTGACGATTTAACCACACGTAACGAACAACGCATTGAAAAATTGACTTTTGACGTGAATTTGGCACTTAACAATATGCGCCAACAAAACGAAAAGCAATTGGACAAAATGCGTGAAACAGTTGATGAAAAATTGAATAACAGCCTTTCACAACGTTTGAACGAAAGTTTTTCAAAAATTCAGCAAAGTTTGGAAAGTGTTAATTTAGGGTTAGGTGAAATGCGTAGCCTTGCAACAGGCGTTGGCGACCTTAAAAAAGTGCTTTCAAATGTTAAAGTGCGTGGTGGATGGGGTGAAGTTATGTTAAGTTCACTTTTAGAGCAAATGCTTGCACCAAGCCAATACAAGGCACAAGTCCAAATCAAAAAGAACAGCAAAGAGCGTGTTGACTTTGTTGTTGTTATGCCTGGAAAGGATGAAAATGAAGTTTGGTTGCCAATTGATAGCAAATTTCCACTTGAAGATTATAACCGACTTGTTGAAGCCAGCGATACAATGGACAAAGATGCCATTGAACGCGCTCAAAAACAACTTGTTAAACGCATAAAAGAAGAAGCTAAATCAATCAAAGAAAAATATATTTCTGTGCCAGATACAACTGATTTTGCAGTTATGTTCTTACCAATAGAAGGGCTTTATGCAGAAGTTGTGCGTGATGTTGATTTAATGGAAACATTGCAAACACAATATAAGATAGTTGTGTGTGGACCAACCACTTTAACTGCATTATTAAACAGTTTACAACTTGGTTTTAAAACCTTATATATTGAAAAACGCAGCAGTGAATTGTGGCAGGTTTTGTCAACATTCAAGCAAGAATTTGAAAAGTTTGTGGCTCTTTTGCTTAAAACTCAAAACAAAATCAGCGAAGCAAACACAAACATTGAACTTGCAACCAAATCTTCACGCAAGATTGCTAAAAAGTTAGGCGATGTTAGCCAAGTGGTTGGCATTGATTATGACGAAGGCAACGATGACGGCGACCCTAATGATGAATTGCCACCAATTGAAGACTAACTTAAATTTATTAAGGCTATTTGCTGGCAAATGCTTGTTTAGGCTTTGATTGCGAGAAATTTTGCCTATACGTTTAAAAAGCGCTTAAAACGTCAAAATAACAATAAATATTACAAAATTACACATAATACGCATATGAAAAAGCATTTTTGCCGTGCGCTGTTATGTGTGATTTTTGTTTTTATGGCCAGTGTGTTTTGTTTTGTAAACAGACAAACTTTTTTGTGCTCTTTACCAGTTTGCACTGCAAGTGGAGAAATCAATAATTGTGAAAATAGCAATAGGCAAACAGAAAACTTAGAATTATCAACAAGTGCAAGAAAAGACAAGCAAAACTTTGCATCAAACAATTTAAAAACCAAGGCGTACACACAAAAATCTAATCTTGCAACTTGTGAAAACGAAAAAATTGAGTTCGAGTTTGGCCAGAAAACATTCATTTACAATTTGAAATCGAATATCAAAAAAAGTGATATTTTCAGCATTGACTATAAGCTTAAACAATACAATCGTTTTGGCACAAGGCAGCAAAGGATTGACCTTTTAAATCACATGTTGAATGTTGGATTTGACAAGCAAGTTGCAGTAAATTATATTTTTCCAAACCTTAAAAATTTGGTTGATAGAATGGCAAAAAATATTTATGTAAAACCGCAAAATGCAACAATTTCCACAAACACTAACAGCGAAAAAGTGTTTTATTTAACCAAAGAAAAATCAGGGCAAGAGTTGAATAAAAATAAGTTATATTCTCAAATTGTGAATGCGTATTTAAATAATTTGCCACTTGTATTTAAGTTGCCAACAAACAAGCTCAATCCAACTGTGTTTGCCGAAAATTTGGCAAAGCACACACATTTGCGTGGTGATTTCTCAACAAATATTGCCAGTTCATCAGCTGACCGCAAGCATAATATAAAAAACGCATTGAACACTTTAAACATGCGTGAGATTTTGCCTGGCGAAGTGTTTTCTTTTAACAAAACCATAGGCAAACGCACTGAACAAAATGGCTATCGTCCTGCCAAAATTATAGTCAATAATGAGTTCGTTGACGGCTTAGGTGGCGGAGTTTGCCAAGTGTCAAGCACACTTTATAACACAGCACTTTTATCAGGGCTTAAAATTGTGGAAGCCAACAAACATAGCCGCCAAGTGGCATATGTGAAATATGGTTTTGATGCTATGGTCAACTTTGGCAGCAGTGATTTAAAATTCGAAAACACAACAGGCACAAAGCTTGTTATTGTAACCAATTTTAGTCAAAGCAAAATTCGCATTCGTATTTTTGGTGAGGATTTAGGTCAGGTTAAATATAAGTTGGTGAATGAAATTGTTTCGATAACTGAGCCAGGTCAAGAAGAAAAGCAGGATACGGCAGGCGAATACACTGATAAAGTTGTGTATAAAGACCAATCATTCGTGTTAAAAAAAGGCACACGTGGCATGGAGATAAAATCATATCGTGAAAAATATGTTGGTGAAATGTTGATTGATACCGAGCTTTTAAGATTTGACAAATTTAAACCAACAAATGCTGTTGTTGTTTATGGCGCAAAAGATAGACCGCTTGAACAAGTGTTTGGCATTAATCTTTTTGCTTAAAATTTTAAGGTGCAGCAATTTCGATTTGTTATTTTTTAATATGAATAATTAATAAATGAATTGATTATTTAGATTTTGATAACATGATAATAATTGGCTAATTTTTAATATAAAAAAAGGCCGATTAAGGCCTTTGAGACATAGGGTAAATAATGTTCATATTCACATACACTTTGAGGTTTGTGATTGCTTTGTACGCCTCTAATGATTGGTCTGGAACATACACTTTTGTGTCGGTTCTTGATTGATACGGGCCAAGAATGTATGTTTCAATTGTTGGTGGTGTTACAGCCAAGAAAATAAATTCTTTCATAATATTATTTTCTGCTATGTCGCCGTTTGAATTGCCGAAAGAGTATGCACAAACACGTGAAACTGTTTCAGGTATGGTTATGCTTTTTGCCCCGCCGTTAAACAAAAAATATTGATTTATTGTTGTCAATTGAGGTGGTATCACATAATTCACATTTGGCATACGATTATACATAAATATTCCTTTTGGCAAGCTTGATTGTGTAAAATCAGTTAAATCGATATTTGTTAAAATGCTGCGTTGAGTGGCTGTTCCAGCGAAAGCATACTCTCCAATTGAAGTTATTGTGCTTGGTATTTTTATCACGCGATTGTCAAAATGGCTTGCACAAAAAGCATATGTTCCAAGCGTGGTAATGCAAGATGGGATATTTGCCATATTTATGCCTTTAACTCTGCTTAAACCATAAGATTTAATTTCAGTTAAGTTTTGCATATCATTAAAATTCATGATGGTTGTGTTTTCACATTCCCAAAACGAATGGTCGCCAATTTCTTGCAATTCATCGTTTAAATATAAGTTCATATAAGTTGGTGTGTGTGAGAAATAGTATGGCCTTGTTTTCAATGTTCCGATTGGCATGTGATAATCAATTGGCGTTGTGCTGTTTGTATAATTGTTAAATACCATTTCCAACTCTGCTGGAGTAAGAGCATCCAATGTGCCAGTTGTTACAAGCCCGTCCGCACCAAAAAAGGTTTTGCCTTTCAACACATCTTCTGCGGTTGCATTTGCAGCAGAAGCATCAAAGTGAGGAATAGTTTTTATTCCTGCTGTTATTTCAGCTGGCGTAGGGTTTGAATTATGAACAGTTACTTTTCCACCTTTGTTTGTTATTTCTGTTTTTTGATTGATTAATTCAGTTTTTATTGTTTCAATTGCTGTTGACATATTATCTCCTTTTATTCTTCTTCAGGCGTTTCGGTTGCACTTGATGAACTGCCTGTTTCAGTGTCTTCACCAGTGCTGGCAGACGTTTCCGTTTGGTAACTTCCGTCTACTACGGCGTCTATTTCGTTAGGTGAAGCGTATGTTCCATTTATGATAAAATCCAGTTCATTATCAATGTGTAAAAGCTGATAATATATTTCAATTTTTCGTTCAAGTTCAGCTATTCGTTTCAATGCTAAATCTAAATCTTCTTGCATAATTTTCTCCAAATTTTTAATGTTAAAAGTTGCAAATAAAAGATAGTTTCTTTAAAAAAATTCAAGCAATCTTTTTCCTTTTATTTATCATAAAAATTTAAAAATTTGGCAAAAACATGTCAAAATATTGTGTATGTAGCGTAACATTTCAACAAATAATCTAAAATTTTATCAAATCTTTTATCAAAAATTGCTGCAATTCTATCAAAGAATAAAGAAAAATCGCACTATAAAGAAGAAAATCGGTTTATTTTATTTGCAAATTGTAAAAAGTTAATTTATAATAAAAATAGGAGAATAAGTATGTCAAAAAACTTAAAAATTTCTTATATATTAACTTTTGTTCTTTTTGCTCTTTGCTTGGCATGGAACACTTTGCTCAACTTTTTTAATGGCGTTGGTGTAACATTTGTTGCAATGTTTGCCCTTGTTTTAGCAATGATGATTATTATAATTGTTGACCCTGCAACACGTAAAAGATTTATGGATATTTTTGTGCTTGGTGCAGTTTTGTTAGTGCTTGAAATTGTTATATTCTTTGCACTTGAATTTGGCGGCGCAAATATTCAATATTTGATTGCAGAAGCAGCATATGGCACAAGCAATATTTACACAGCTATGCATGTTTATCAAAATGTTATCGCTTGTTTTGCATTTGTATTCTTAGGCTACACAATTTTCCGCCTTATTTGCGAAATAAAAAATGTTAGAATCGGCTTTGTTGAAGTTATTTTAGGCAATCAAAAAATTCAAAAGAAAGAGCGCACTGCAAAAGAACTTGAAAATGGCAGTTTGGCAGATAAACCTAAAAAAGATGAAGAACCAGATTTAGATGAAGAGAGCGAAGATCAAGTTATTGAAATCACCACACCAGACGAACAAGATAACAATGAAGAATAATTTTAACTGGTATTTTATAAGTTTGTTAGGTTAATTAAATTTTTAATTTAAGCAAAAAAAAGTTTGGCATTTTGCCAAATTTTTTGTTATGATATAAGTAAGAATGGTGTGCAAAGGTTAAAAATAAAAAAGGCCACATTTAAAAAATATTTAGGCAGGAGGAATTGAATGAAAAATTTTTCCGCAAATAAATATGTAGCAAGCAAAACTTCACGTATAGTGATTGGTTCTTTTTTAATCCTTCTTTGCACAATATGTTTAAGCATTACAATTTTAGGGTTAAGTTATAAATATGTTGACAGTGCTTCTTCAGCAACGGTTACTCAAACATATTATTGTATTCTTAAAGTAAATGGTAAAAACGTTGTTTTAACTTGTACCGATACTCAGGAAGAGGGGTATTCAACTAATGGACAAGTTTGGAATGGACTTTGGTCTAAATTGCTGTCAACTGGCACATTTAAAGAATCACACAATCAGGGCTATCATGAATATAAAATAACAGAAAATTTTGATACGTTTAAATCATTTTTTAGTGATGCAGCTTCATTTGCTGATATAGGGTATGTGCATCTTTTTACGAATATGTCATATGAAGATGAATGGTCTATGAGTTGGTTCTATGCGACATCAAAAGATGAGGCACTAAAAAACAATAGATATGTATACGAATTAAAAATAGTTGCTGTCCGCATAAGCACATATAATCAATTGCTTTGGTTCAAAGAAAATTATAAATCAAAATCAATAACAAAAGCTTATTTGGAAAAAGATATTGATTTAGGTGGTGTTGCATGGACACCTATTGGCAGTAATAACAAAAATTCATTTTCTGGCACTTTTGATGGTCAAAAGCATACACTTAAAAATTTCACAATAGCAAAGAATAACAACGATTACTATTCTGGCACAGGATTTTTTGGTTATATTCAAGGCGATGCGACAATATCAAATTTAAATCTGGTCAATGTTAAACTAGAACTTAGTAACACGGCAAACAATTCTAGAGGTTTTGGTATTGGCATTTTAGTTGGACATCATGGTTTTTGGGATGATGATACCTATTATCATGACTCTGTATATAGCACTTTATCAATAAACAATTGTGCCATAACGAATTGCTCAATTTCAATTCCAAAAGGCTTAAACACTGCAATAAGTGGCAATGTGTATTGGACAGGAGGTATGGGGATTGGTGGTTTAGTAGGTTCTTCAAAATCCAATGTTAGAATTTCAAATTGTTCAGTACAATGTGATATAACAATCGGTGGTGCACTTGGTTCAACTTATGAGAGCAATAAATTATGGGGAATTGGCGGAATCATGGGGGCAAGATTAAAAGGCATTTCTAATGTGCCAAATGGGAATATCAATATATCTAACTGCTTATATTCAGGCAAAATTAGCACAGCAAGCCGCAAAGCAGAATTTGGCGTGGCAGGCATTTTAGGCATAGCAAACTGCTTAGCCAGTAGCAGTGTTTCTCTTAAAGCATTCTTGAACAATAATTTTGTTGATATGTATTATTCTTATACGGTGCTTGGTTCAGCACATCCAATTTGTACAGGTAACAGAGTTTCACCTTATGGCATGGTACAAACACGCGACTTTAACTATACAAATTCGTATACAAACAACGGCGTTAGCCCTGAAAATAGACCATTTCAATATGTTCAAATGACAAACAACTATTTTGGATTTAAATCGAACTCAAAGCCAAGCGACATTAGTTCAATGTTTATGATGTTTTACAGTACTTCGTCAAAAAATTTTGAGGATTATACAACAGCTAAATACTATACGAAATATAACGATAGTTTGGTGGCGGAAGTTCCTACTTATAAAGAGTTCGATTAAAAGTCAATTAATGTGTATAAAAAATAACATGATTTTTCGATTTGATGTTTATTAATACGAATGCAATATTGCTAAATATTTTTGCTTAAAAAAATTGTAATGGCATAGCAATCGTTTGTGTGAAATAAAATTAAATTAAGCGTTTAGCAAAAAAAGGTTTGGCGTTTTGCCAAATTTTTTAGTTCTATTGTTTGTAGATAAAATTTGTATATTGTTATACATAGGGTGTGATGATAGTAAACTAAAAAATATTTTGTTTAAAAGATTGGTTTGTTCAAAATTTGTTTATAACGCATTTTTATTTTAAATTATAAATTTAACAAAAAAGTTTTTCATTTTGTGTTGACAAGGTTTTTTGTTTATGATAATATAGAGTTACACCAAAGCAGGTGTTTTTTTAAGCAATAAACTTGAAATTCACCTAATATGAGTTAAAAAATGTGTTTAGCAACCAAACACGTTTACACAATAAAAGGAGAAATTATGGCAAAGAAAGCAAAAAGCAAAAGGGAAAAAATTATTTTAGAATGCACAGAATGCAAAAATCGTAACTACAACACAACTAAAAATAAAGCTAATGACCCTGACAGATTAGAACTTAAAAAATTCTGCCCAACTTGCAGAAAAGAAACCACACATAAAGAAACTAAATAGGAGATATTATGGCAGATAAAAATAACAATCAAGTTGAAACAAAGGAAATTGAAAACAAATCTAATGGCAAGGTTGTTGAAGTAAAAGCCAAAAAAACAAAACAAAAGAAAAACAAAGATAAAAAACCAAATAAGTTTGCAAAATCTTTGAAAGATACTGGTGCTGAGCTTAAAAAATTAACTTGGCCAAAATTTAAAGATGTTGTTAAACAAACCAGCGTTGTTTTGGTTGTTGTGCTTGTGTTCACACTTGTTTTGTTCGGCCTTGATAGCCTTTGCTCTTGGCTTGTTGGTCTTTTGTTCTAGGAGGGTGAAGTATGGCTATTGTAGATAACAACAAAGATATTGAACCAAAATGGTATGTGTTGCACGTGTTCTCAGGTTATGAAAACATTGCAAAACAAAATTTGGAAATAACCATTGATAAATATGATTTGCATGATCGTATTTTCCAAATCGTTATTCCTATGGAAGACGAATTGGTTGAAAAACGTGGCAAAAAGGTGCTTGTGCCTAAAAAGACAATGCCTGGTTACATTTTGGTTAAAATGATTTATGGCGATGACATTTGGCATGCTGTTACTCGTACACAATACATCACTGGCTTTGTAGGTCCAAAAGGTAGACCAATTTGCATCACAGATGACGAAGCACGCCGCATGGGTGTTGATGGTGCAGCTGTGCATGAAGCAAAAATGGATTTGGACGTTAAAGTTGGCGATATGGTTGAAATTTTAGAAGGCTCACTTGCAAGTTTTGTTGGTGTTGTTAAGTCAGTTGACCAAGAAAACCAAAAAGTGGTTGCCAGCGTTGAAATGTTCGGCCGTGAAAGTGATGTTGAACTTTCATTTGCACAAATCAGGGTTAGCAATAAATAATTTAAGGTTGTAATTTATTTTTGAATTACATGCTTGATAAATTTGTGCTAACAAAAATCAATTACAATAATTGTGTTTGGTTTAAATTTTAAAATTTAAAAATTAAATTTAGGAAACTAATCAGCCTTTAAAGAGAGAGAAACTTTCGTGGGAGAGTATAAAGTCGAACTCATTAACCACGCCACATATTTAAAAAGGAGAATAATAGAGATGGCAAAAAAAGTTAAAGCAGTTGTTAATATTCAACTTCCTGCAACAAAAGCTACACCAGCACCACCAGTAGGTTCTGTGCTTGGTCCACACGGCATCAACATTGCAGGCTTTGTTAAAGAATTTAACGACAAAACACAAAGCATGGTTGGCTTTACAGTGCCATGTGTTATCACTATCTACGAAGATAGAAGTTTCACATTCGTGCTCAAACAACCACCAGCAGCAGACCTTATCTTGAAGGCAGCTGGTATTGAAAAAGGTAGCGATAAAGCACCTAAAAACAAAGTTGGTAAAATCACAGTCGAACAACTTAAACAAATCGCAGAAACAAAAATGAGCGACCTCAATGCAGCAAGCATTGAAGCAGCAATGAGCATGATTGCTGGTTCTTGCCGCAGCATGGGCGTAGTTGTGGAGGGTTACAATGGCAACAAGTAAGAATTATAGAGAAGCCCTTAAACTTGTTGATAAATCAAAAGTTTACACAGCAAGAGAAGCAATGGATGCTGTTGTAGCAACAAGCAAAGCTAAATTTGACGAAACAGTTGAACTTCACGTTAAACTTGGTGTTGATGGCCGTAACGCTGACCAACAAGTTCGTGGCGTTTGCGTATTGCCAGAAGGTACAGGTAAAACTGTTCGCGTTTTAGTTATCACACGTGGTGAAAAAGCTGAAGAAGCACGTAAAGCTGGCGCTGATATCGTTGGCGATGACGATGTTATTGCAAAAATCATGGGCGGTTGGTTAGACTTTGATGTCTGCATCACCACACCTGATATGATGGGTGCAATTGGTCGTTGTGCTCGTATCCTTGGCCCTAAAGGTTTGATGCCAAACCCTAAGAGTGGCACAGTTACTATGGACGTAACAAAGGCTATTAACGATGTTAAAGCTGGTAAAGTTGAATATCGTTTGGATAAACAAAATATTATCCACGTTCGTATCGGTAAAGTTAGCTTTGGTGCTGAAAAATTGTACAACAACTTGACAACTGTTATGGATGCTATTGTTAAAGCAAAACCAGCAGCAGCTAAAGGTGTTTACTTGAAATCAGTTTACGTTGCAACCACAATGGGTCCAAGCGTTAAATTAAGTTACGAAGTTAAATAATAATTAACAAAAAAGGCTAGTTAATCTAGCCTTTTTTTATGTCAATTTAACCTTTATCTTCAGTTCAAAATATGTTGAACAAGTTTAACTTGCAATTAAAAATACTGATAATATTTATTGCAAATATTACCAGCACTTATTTTTATACGTTTGTGTTTTACAAATGAATGATAAAAGCCATTTATAAATCGACTAATAATTTTATTTTCTAAAAATTTATTTCAACACATGGCTGAATGCAAATTGATTTGTTTTTTAAGTTTTTATTGTTTGCCTGTAGAACCAAATCCGCCGCGGTCTTTAGCATCTAAGTTTTTAACTGTAATTAAAGTATGCGTTGGTTGGTGAGCTAAAATCCTGAACTGACAAATACGGTCATTTTTGTGAATAACAGTATCTCTCATTGCCAAAGCAGGGAACATCCATTGGTCATTATCGCCACAATAACTTTCATCAATAACACCGATGCTGTTTGCTTGCAAGATGCCAAAGTTTTTAAATGTGCTGCTGCGTGGAGCAACAATTGCCTCATATCCAGTTGGCAACTTAATACCAACACCGAGTTTAATAATTTTAAATTCGCCTGCTTTAAGTTCAACTTCTTCAGCAGCACGCAAATCATACCAATCACTTTTGTTTTCAATAAATTTGATTGGCTCAACATCAGTAAAATATTTAACTTTAATTTCTATCATAATTTTTTCCTTTTACTCATTTACATTAACATAAATTTTACTAAAAAACAATGATTTTGATATATTGAACTTTAATATTTACTATATATTATTCTTATACATTTAACTACATGATTTCATTTAGCACATGAGATTTAGAACATGTTCATAAATAAAACAATTGACAAATTTGAACCTGTTAAATTATACTTGTTTTAATGGTGGATGAGAAATTTTCAAAATATAAAAAAATTGTGAGTATATTCTTGCTCTTTTTTTCTATTGTGTTAGTTAATCTAGTTGTTTTTGCTTTGATAGCTGAAAAAAAATATAACAACATTGCCATTATAAATACTCCTTCAGGTAGAACTAAATTTGAATTGATTGATAATGTAACGAATCAAGACAAATCAGTTGAAAGTTTAGATCGTAAGTTAAAAATATCAGGAGACGGAAATAATGGCGAATTGAGTGGTTTAATCAAAGTAACAAAAAATAATATTTTATTTGACTATGTTATAGATGATAAAATATATTATTTTTCCGCAATAAATAAAACGATTCGTAATATTTCACTCCAAGAATATATTTCAACACAAGGCATTATCCTTGTACGAACGTCAACCATGTTAGGTACTATAAGAGATAGAGTGAATAATGATGGACAAACTTATGATGGGGATACTTTAAGGTTAAATCGAAGTATTAATTTAAATGATCAGTTATGGACGCCTATTGGTATCAGTTCTTCTAAATATTTTGCAGGGACATTTGATGGTAATGGATACAGTATCTACAATTATACAATAAAGGATCAAACGTATAGTGGGATTTTTGGATATACAATAAATGCAAAGATATCAAATTTGCAAATAAGTAATGGGAAAATATGTGGTTCAGGATCGGTTGCTGGAGGGGTGGTGGCCACTGCTGAAAATACAGAAATATCAAATTGCCAAATAGATTCTTCTGTTGAAATTACGGATAAGTTTAATACGTGCGGAGGAGTTGTCGGTGAAGGAAGCGGGAAAATAGAAAACTGTGATTCATCGATTAAAATGAATATTGTTCTTAATGGACCAAAGACTTGTAAAGCAACAACACTTTTGGAATATTATGTTACAGCAGGTGGCATAGCAGGACGAGCTGGTTTTTGTGATAAGAATGCAGGGCTGTCAATTAACAAATGGTTTTTTAAAGGTTCAATAACAGTGTCTGGCAGAGCATCTGGAGTGGTTGTTGCTGGCATTGCATCAAACACTGAAAATGCAAGTGTTTCAAATTGCGTTGTTTCTCCAAATTTTGATGTTGAAAATTGTGAAATATGTAAGGCTGGTGAGGGAAATCCAATAAGTGCCGCTGGTTCGGAGTGGATTCCTTTAGATAAAAAAGTTGCAAATAATATTTGTGGAGGATATTTTTATAGATATCACACTAGAAATTATGGCTCAGATTACGTTATGGTGTATAGATTAAAATTAACTTCAACAGGTGGTGATGTAACTGTGGAAGAATGGCATTATCCTGGTGGGCTGTTTGGAATAGGTAAAGAAGATAAAAAAGTTACAAAAACAATAGTTATAGAAAGTCAAAACAACTATATTTACCTAAATGGACAATTTGTAGAAGCGTAAAATGGACAATAAAAAATATCGGCTGATGCCGATATTTTTTTTGCGGTTCAAAATTATTTCTTCAACAATTGTTTGAAAGATGCGCTCAACTTAACAGTTGGTACTTTGCAAGCAGGAACTTTAACCTTTTCTTTTGTGAATGGGTTAAGTTTGGTTTGTGCTTTGCGTTGTTTGATGCCAAAATTCATATAACCAATGAAGTGGCATTCTTGGCCTTCTTTAAGGTTGGCTTTAAGTTGTTCACCAGCTGCATTAAGGATTGCCTTAACTTGAACTTGTGAGTAACCTGTTGCTTCTGCAACTTGTTTGATAAAATCTCCTGCACTAACTGTATTCATAATTTTTCTCCTTTTTTAAGGGGTCGACTAGCTCCCCTTACTTGTAAAAATGCTAACAAATATATGGTCAAAAAGCAACTAAATTACACCTAAAACAATTAATTTTTGGCTCAAATGCCTTAAAAATAGACGTTTTTAAGCAGTTTTGTATGGTTTTTAGCCTATTTTTAGCAGTTTTTAAAGGCTGATTGATAAGTTTTCACCTTGTGATAGAGGTTTGAATATGATTTAACTGCGCATATTCAATAAAATTTAAACCTTCCGTGCTTGCATATTTTTTGGCGTTTGTTGCTTAAAATATTGCTTTTTACGCGCGCGTGTGTTAATATACTATATATTCTAAAAGATAATAACAAAAATATATATTGCATCAATTTATGGCTAATTTAAACCATCGGTGATATACAATCTGTTAAATTTAAAACAAAAGGAAAAAATTATTTTATGGATATTAGAAACATTGCAATTATTGCACACGTTGACCACGGCAAAACAAGCTTGGTTAATGCATTACTTAAACAAGGCGGTATATTTAGAGATAACCAAGAAGTGCAAGACAGGGTTATGGACTCTAACGCTTTGGAACGCGAACGCGGAATTACAATTTTAAGCAAAAACTGTTCCGCTTTTTTTGGCAACACAAAAATCAACATTGTTGACACTCCTGGACACGCTGACTTCGGTGGCGAAGTTGAACGTGTTTTAAAAATGGTTGATGGTGTATTGTTGGTTGTTGACGCTTTTGAAGGTCCAATGCCACAAACACGTTTTGTGCTTGAAAAGGCACTTGAACTCAATTTAAAGGTTATTATTGTTATCAACAAAATTGACCGTCCAGATGCACGTCTTGATGTTGTTGCTGACGAAGTGCTTGAATTGATGCTTGACCTTAATGCAACAGACGAACAACTTATGTGTCCAATTATTTACGCAAGTGCGCGTACTGGTGTTGCAACAACTGACTATCACAAACCTGGCACAGACATGAAGCCATTGTTTGAAGCCATTGTAAACTATATTGATGCCCCTAAAATGGACACAACTGCACCTTTCCAAATGCTTGTTTCAAGCACTGAACAAAACGACTTCTTAGGCAAATTAGCAGTTGGTAAAATTGAATCAGGCACACTTAAACTCAATCAAACAGTTTATGTTAAAAACTATTTTGATGAAAACAAAAAATATCAAGGTAAAGCAGTTAACATTTTCAACTTTGATGGTTTAAAACGAGATCCAATTGAAGTTGGCACAGCTGGCGATATTGTCTGCATTGCAGGTATTCCAGATATTACAATCGGTGATACAATCAGTGAAACACCTGAAATGGACGCTTTGCCATTTGTTAAAATCAGTGAACCAAGTGTTGAAATGACATTTATGGTTAACGATAGCCCTTTTGCAGGCAAGGAAGGTAAATACGTAACCAGCCGCCACCTTAAAGACCGCTTATATAAAGAAGCAGTTAAAGACTTGTCATTGCAAGTTAGCGATGGCGATACCGCTGACCAATTTAAGGTTCGTGGTAGGGGTGAAATGCACCTTTCAATCCTTATTGAAAACATGCGCCGTGATGGTTATGAATTCCAAGTTAGCCGTCCACGTGTGCTTTTCAAAAATATTGATGGCGTTAAATGTGAACCTATTGATAAACTTGTTATTGACGTGCCAGAAGATTGCGTTGGCTCAATTATGATGAGCATGGGCGTTAAAAAAGGTGAACTTATCAGTATGACACCTATCGGCAGCCGTATGCGTTTGCAATTCTTAGTTCCAAGCCGTGGTTTGTTCGGTTATAAATCTCAAATGCTTACCGATACCCGAGGTGAAGGCGTTATGAGTTTTGTGTTTGATAGTTACCAACCATATAAAGGTGATATCGAAGGCCGTAACTTTGGCTCACTTATCAGTTATGAAACTGGTGAAGCTATCACTTATGGCTTGTTTAATGCGCAAGGCCGCGGTAGATTGCTTGTTGGCCCAGGTGATAAAGTTTATATGGGGCAGGTTGTTGGTGCTAACCCAAAAGGTGAAGATATTGTTGTTAACGTTTGCAAAAAGAAACAACTTACAAACACACGTAGCAGCGCCAGTGATGATGCACTTAAATTAACACCTATCAAACCATTAACATTGGAAGAAGCACTTGAATTTATTGCTGATGACGAACTTGTGGAAATCACACCATTAAGCGTGCGTATTAGAAAGAGAATTCTTGACCATCAATGGCGTGCAAAAGCAAGAAAACCAGTTGTGGAGGAATAATTAATGAGACCAGTTAACCAGCGTAACGAAACTTACAACAAGGCTATGAAAGTTGCCAAACGCATTGCAATCACATTGCTTTGCTGTGTGCCTGTGCTGATTGTGTTTGCTTATTTGACACGCAACATAATCACAAGCAACTTTTGGCAAATATTTATCTTTATTGTGTTTATGGGGTTGGCTGTGTTGATCGAAGAACTTATAGCCCGCGCGCGAATTAAACGTAAACAGGCTCAAGTTGATTTGGGACTAAAAAAAGATATATTTAAATAAACAACATTTTGTAAAATGATTGTATTAATTAGAGCAATCGGTTTATAAGTATTGCTTGATAAGGTTTAATAATAAATCCTTTTAAGGCAACTTATTGAACAACTTTTACTAATTAAAGTGAATGAGTGTTTATAGTGATAACTGATTTTAACAATCAAATATAAATAAAAAGTTAAGGGAGAAATTATGGCAAACGAAAAAAAGGCAAGGATGTTGCCAAACGATTTGGAGGCTGAACAAAGTTTGTTAGGTTGCTTGTTTTTATCGCAAGATGCTTGTATGGAAGTGTTTTCAATGGTTAAGCCAAGCGACTTTTATTCCAACGCACACCAAAAGATTTATGAAGCCATGTTGGACAACTATTCAAAAGATGTGCCAATCGACTACATAACCGTAAGCAAAGTTTTAACAAACAAAGGTGAGTTGGAAGAGGTTGGCGGTTTAGGTTATATCACAGACCTTACCAACTTTGTGCCAAGTGCTGCAAACTTTAAGCATTATGCTGAAATTGTTAAAAATGACGGCACATTGCGTCAAGTTATTGAAGCAAGCCAACAAATCATCAATGATGCGTTTGACGGCAAAACTGCAAAAGATGTGCTTGAAAAGGCTGAAAAAAATATCTTTGATATTGCGCAGACCAGACGTACAAGTGAACTTGTGCATGTTAAAAAAGGTATAACTGAAGTTATTGACCTTATGGAAAAACTTGCCATTGACCCTAACGCAAATATGGGTGTTAAAGTTGGCTTTCCAACGCTTGACCGCATGACAAACGGCTTTAAAGATGGTGAACTTATCATTATTGCCGCACGTCCAGGTATTGGTAAAACAACATTGGCAGTTAACTTTGCAATCAATGCCGCACTCAAACATGGTAAATCTATTGCAATGTTTGACCTTGAAATGTCCACCCTTCAAGTTGCACAAAGGTTCTTGTGTGCAACCAGCCGTGTGCCACTTAACGATGTTAAAACAGGCACAAAAGATAGCAATGTATGGAACACTATTTTTGAAACCAAAAAGATTTTGGAAAACACAAACATTTATGTGGACGATACAACAAACATCACACCAAACGAAATTTTATCAAAATGCCGTAAGTTAAAAGCTCAACATGGTCTTGATATGATTATTATCGACTATTTGCAGTTGATGAAAAGTGAACGTGCAAGCAAAGACGGCAGCCGTCAACAAGAAGTTGCTGATTTGACACGTAGTATCAAACTTGCTGCACGTGAGTTGCATGTGCCAATTATCTTGCTTTCACAATTGAACCGTGATAGCGATAAACAAAACCGTAAACCACAGTTGACTGACTTGCGTGAATCTGGTTCTATCGAACAAGATGCCGATATTGTTATGTTTATTTCGGACATTAAAGCTGAAGAAGTGCCAGACTCTAACGATGACGCTAAAGACTACACACTTATCATTGCAAAACATCGTAATGGTGAACGTGGTGAAATTCCTATCAAATTTAAAGGCGAATATACACAATTCTACGAACCTGGCAAAGATATTCTTTACACAAAAAACACAAGCAAGGTTCAAAAAGATAGCGTTATGACAGCGGTTGTAGATAAAGATATTGACGCGGCCTTTGGTGAATAATAAAAATAAAAAGTAAATTAAATCTTTTGTTATATAAACACAAAATTTATATGTTAGGTTAAATTTAAAATAATCAAAAAGGAGATAAAAATATCTCATAGCGATATAAAAATCCCCTTAAAAGGAGAATTATTATATCTCAAAGAGCGATATAAAGATCTCCTTTCCGCTTGCTAATATGCAAGCATTTACCAATCTAAAAGGAGAATTATATCTAAGAACGATATAATAATCCCCTTAAAAGGAGAATTATTATGATTTTAGAACAAATTAAAAAAGACAATGTACAAGCAATGAAAGACCACGATGCTTTGGCACGTGCTATTTATGGCGTGGTTATGAACAAATGCTTGCTTGCTGGCATTGAACTTAAAAAGGACGGCAAAGAACTTACAGACGTTGACACGATCCAAATCATTCAAAAAACAATTAAAGAATTGACAGAAGAAAAAGAAAACTATTTAAAAGCAAACAACACAGTAGAAGCCGAAAATATTGACCGACAAAAGGCAATTATTGAAAAGTATTTGCCAAAAATGTTAGACGAAGCAGAAATTCGCAACATTATTGCAGGTTTAGAAGATAAATCAATTCCAAGCATTATGAAACACTTTAAAGCAAATTATGCTGGCAAAGTGGACATGGGCATGGTTAACCGCATAGCACGTGGCTAAATTTAAATTAATCAAATTTATTTTTGCACATAAATAAAGGGGTAAATGTGGAAAAGTTAGTTAACACAACAAAAACAATTCACGATAAAATCATAAAAACACTTATAAAACCACTTAAAAATGTGGAAATTAAGCAGATTATTGATTCAGGCAGTGGAAAAATTAGTGCAAGCATTTTGCTTAAATATTTTCCAACTGCACATGTTGATGCTGTGATTTATCCAGGAGATAATCGCAAAAAAAATCCGCTTGAATCAGCAATTGGAAGCAAACGTTTAGAAGTGATTGAAACAGACATTTGCACTTCTTGCATACGCAAAAAATATGATTTATGTTTGGCACACCTTGTGCTTGGTGAAGCATCTAATTTTGGCAATTCTTTTGAAAACTTATTCCACCAAATTATGGATATTCGCAGCCATTATTTTGTGCTTGTTGATGTTTGGGAAGACCCTTGCGTGCATTTTAGATATATTGAACAATATTTAAAAGAAAAGGGCTTTAAAATTTTAAAGAAAAAGAAATTCCGCAATCCACATCCAGAACACTATCCAAAAACAAAACTAGATAAATACAAACTTGAATTTGACAGCAAACACTATATGGGCTATTTGATTGAAAAAATTAAATAGATAAGTGGCTTTTGATTATATATAAAGAGATTTGGTAACTCAGTAAATTTTGCTTTATGAACTTAACTAAAACAGAAAAATTTAGTTGTTAAGTTAGTTATTAAATTTATGGCTATCAAAGCATAATCTGCAGACAACCGACGCATTGCAATCGGCAATGCAAAAACAATATTAAAAAAGGAGAAAACATGAAAAACACATTTTATATCACAACACCTATTTATTATCCAAGCAACAAGTTAACGCTTGGTAACTGTTACACAACTGTTGTGTGCGACAGTTTGGCAAGGTTTAACCGAATGTGTGGTAAAGATGTTTTTTACCTTACAGGCACAGACGAACATGGCCAAAAAATTGAAAAGAAGGCTTTGGCTTGTGGCAAACCTGAAATGGAATATCTTAACGAAATTATTGACGATACAAAAGCATTGTGGAAAATGCTTGATATTTCATACGATAAATTTATTCGCACAACTGACGATTACCACGTAAAAACTGTGCAAAAAATCTTTACACGCCTTTACGAAAAGGGGCAAATTTATAAATCTAGTTATAAAGGTTTATATTGCACACCATGTGAAAGCTTTTGGACAGAAGAACAATTGGTAGACGGTAAATGTCCAGACTGTGGCAGACCAGTTGAACCAATGGAAGAAGAAGCTTATTTCTTCTGCCTTAGTGAATATCAAGATAAGATTTTAAACTTATATAAAACAAATCCAAACTTTTTGCGTCCTCAATCACGTGTTAATGAAATGGTTAATAACTTTATCAAGCCAGGGCTTAAAGATTTATGTGTGAGCCGTACAAGCGTAAAATGGGGCGTTCCAGTTGAATTTGACCCTAAACATACAATTTACGTTTGGATTGATGCATTACCAAACTATCTTTCAGCATTAGGCTATTTGCAAGATGACGAAACAAAGTTTAACAAATTTTGGCCTGCAGATGTTCACGTTGTTGGTAAAGAAATTGTGCGTTTCCATGCAATAATTTGGCCAGCAATTTTAATGGCACTTGACCTTCCACTTCCAAAACAAATTTATGGTCATGGTTGGCTTTTGTTTGGTAATGACAAACTCAGCAAATCAAAAGAAACAGGCAAAAAAGAAGTTATTGACCCTCGTGTGCTTGTTGCACGTTATGGTTTAGATAGTGTGCGTTTGTTCTTAACCAAAGAAATTCAATTTGGACAAGACGGCCCATATAGCCAAGATTTGTTCTTAAACGCATTTAACACAAACCTTGCAAATGAATATGGCAACCTTGTTTCGCGCACATGCGGGATGATTGGCAAATATTTAAATGGCACACTTAATAAAGCAGTTGAGTTAACTGAAATTGATAACGCCTTTGTGGCAGAAATCCGTTCCAAACGTGCCAAAGTGTTTGAACAAATGGAAGATATTAATCCAAGCGGAGCATTAAACACTATTTTTGAAATGTTCTCACGCACGAACAAATATATTGACGAAACCGCACCATGGGTGTTGTTTAAAGAAGGCAATATTGAACGTATCAACACTGTTATGAACTTGATAAGTGAAACTATTATCATTGCAAACACATTGCTTTTGCCTTTCTTAACAGATAAACCAAAAATGGTTTATGATAACTGGGGTTTGAAAGTTCCAACTTCATTCAATGAATATGCTGATTATGGCTTTATTGCTGACGGCACAACAGTTGTTAAAGGTGAAAATTTGTATCAACGTCTTGATATTAACAAAGAGATTGCAGAACTTAACGAAATTGCAAACAGTTAGTTTTCTTAAAACAAATAAAAAACATGTTTTTAAGTGAAGTTTAAAATAAACAAAATCTTCCACAAAAGGAGAAATATGAAACATACAGGCACAATCACCATTGAAACACCAAGGCTGATTTTAAGGAAATTTACTTTAAATGATGCACAACAAATGTTTGATAATTATTGCAGCCATGAAACTGTTACTGAATTTTTAACTTGGCGTCCGCACAAAACAATAGATGATACGCTTGAGTTTTTAAATGGCTTTGTTTTGCCAGCATATGAACAGGAAAATACATATCGTTGGGTTATCATTCTTAAAGAAACTAATCAGGTTATTGGAAGCATCGATGTGGTGCGTGCAAATGATGCAAAACGCCGTGCTGAACTTGGCTGGGTTTTAGGCGATGAATATTGGGGCAAAGGTTATATGCCAGAAGCTGGCAAGGCGGTAACAAAATTGCTTTTTAAAAATGGCTATGAAAGAGTGGAGGCTCTTCACGATGTTAGAAATCCTAAAAGTGGACGAGTTATGCAAAAAATCGGCATGAAACACGAAGGTGTTTTAAAACATTTTGAACCAAACAAAGATGATATTTTGGTTGATTGCGATATATGGGCAATCACAGATGAAAACGATATAAATTTATAAATTATAAAACCGCTTTAATTAGCGGTTTTTTGCTTGCCTTTTTGCTTTTTTGTTGGTATAATTACATTATATTTATATAATGTAAATTTTGGCTTTACGGGCTTAATTGTGCCTGTATATGGCAAATATTTAGTTATATGCTATTTTGTGTAAATAAACACGCAGATTAAGGAGATTTTATGCAAGACGAATTAAAAGTTACCGCTGACTATGGCGCAGCAGCAATCCAAGTTTTGGAAGGGCTTGAACCTGTTAGAAAACGCCCTGGCATGTACATCGGTTCAACTGATGAGCGTGGTCTTCACCATTTGGTAACTGAAATTGTTGATAACTCTATTGACGAAGCATTGGCTGGCTATTGTAACGAAATCAATGTTGAAATCAATGATGACGGCTCTGTAAGCGTTACAGATAACGGCCGTGGCATTCCAACTGGTATTCACCAAAAAGAAGGCATCTCTGCAGCAGAATTGGTTTTAACAAAGTTGCATGCAGGTGGTAAGTTCGGCGGTGGCGGATATAAAATTTCTGGTGGTTTGCATGGTGTTGGTCTTTCAGTCGTAAACGCTTTGAGTGAAACTTTGTTGTTGGATATTTACCAAAACGGTCATCATTATCATCAAGTTTATCACCGTGGTATTCCAACTGATAGGCTTGCAGTTGTTGGAGATGTTCCAGTTGAAAAAACTGGCACAAAGGTTACATTTAAACCTGACTATGAAATTTTCCCTGTAACTGAATTTAATTATGATTTGCTTAAATCTCGTTTGCGTGAAATTGCTTTCCTTAACAAAGGTTTGCGCATTTCAATTAAGGACGACCGTGAAGGCAAAGAACAAGAAAACCTTTATCAATTTATGGGCGGTATACAAGAATTTGTTGCAGACCTTACTGAAAACAAACAATGCGTTTTCCCTGAACCTATTTATGTTGATAAAATTTATCACTATAAACGTAAAGACGAAAATGGTCAACCACAACCAGCAACAACTGAAATTGAGTTCAGTTTTCAATATACTGATACTTACACTGAAAATATACACAGCTATTGTAACAACATCAACACTGAAGAAGGCGGCAAACACGTTGACGGCTTTAAAAACAGTTTGATGAAGATTATTAATGACTATGCAACAGAAAATAAAATGCTTAAAGAAAAGCAAAAACTTTCAGGTGAAGACACACGTGAAGGTATAATCGCAGTTATTTCTGTTAAAGTGGAAGAACCTCAATTTGAAGGTCAAACAAAAACAAAACTTGGCACAGATGAAATAAGAACATTTGTTGGCAAGGCTATGGAAGAAACTTTCAAAGATTATTTGGAAGAACATCCAAAAGAAAGCAAAGAACTTATTAATAAATGTTTGTTAAGCCAACGCGCAAGGGAAGCAGCACGCAACGCCCGTGAAGATACAAGGCGTAAATCAGCATTGGAAGTTTCAACTCTTCCTGGTAAATTGGCAGATTGCAGCAGCAAAAATGCCAGCGAGTGTGAAATTTTCATTGTCGAAGGTGATTCAGCGGGTGGTACAGCAAAGAACTGCCGTGATAGGCACTATCAAGCAATTTTGCCATTGCGTGGTAAAATTTTGAACGTTGAAAAAACCAGATTAACTCGTGCACTTGAAAATGAAGAAATCAAATCAATGATAACCGCTTTTGGTTGTGGTATTTATGAAAATTGCGATCCTAAAAAGTTGCGTTATGATAAAATTATCATTATGACCGATGCCGATGTGGACGGTAGCCATATTGAAATTTTGATGTTAACTTTCTTCTTTAGATATATGCGTCCGTTGGTTGAAGAAGGGCACATTTATGTTGCTCAACCACCACTTTACAGAGTGCAACATGGCAAACAAGTCAACTATTATTTTAGTGAAGAAGAAAAAGAAGCAGCTTTGGCAAATGGTGATAAGGGTTATGAAGTTCAACGTTACAAAGGTCTTGGTGAAATGGACACAGACCAACTTTGGGACACAACAATGAACCCTCAAACTCGTACACTTAAAAAAGTTGTTATGAGTGATGAAGTTGCTTGTAACGAAGTATTTGACCTTCTTATGGGCGACCGTGTTGACGGCAGACGCGACTTTATTGAACAACATGCAACATTGGTTAAAGATTTGGATATTTAGTAAGCAAAAAGGAAAAGAATATGTCTGAAAAATTTGAAAAGATTGACAACACAAAATACATTGATATTGATGTGGAACATGAAATGAAAGAATCGTTCATTGCATATGCAATGGCGGTTAATGTTTCACGTGCAATTCCTGATGTACGTGATGGTTTAAAACCTGTTCACCGCCGTATTTTGTATTCAATGAACGAGATTGGTTTAACATGTGATAAACCTTTCCGTAAATGTGCCAAAATCGTTGGTGATGTGCTTGGTAAATATCATCCACACGGCGACAGTTCAGTTTATGATGCACTTGTTCGTTTAGCACAAGATTTCACAATTAATGAACCACTTATTGATGGCCACGGAAACTTTGGTTCTGTGGACGGTGATGGGGCGGCTGCGTATCGTTACACCGAAGCACGTTTAAGCAAAGTTGCAAGTGAACTTTTGCGTGATATTGATAAAGAAACCGTTGATTTTTACCCTAACTTTGATGGCACAGCCTTACAACCTAGGGTTTTGCCAAGCCGTTTTCCAAACTTGTTGGTTAATGGTAGTGATGGTATTGCTGTTGGTATGGCAACAAATATTCCACCACACAACCTTAATGAAGTTATTGATGCAGTTATTGCAATGATTGATAATCCAAGCATCACTATTGACGAATTGTGCGAAATTATTCCAGCACCAGATTTTCCAACTGGTGGCGAAATTTTGGCAAACAATGCAATTAAAGAAGCCTACCGCACTGGTCGTGGTGGCGTTGTTATGCGTGCAAAAGCTGATATTGAAAGTTACGATAGTGGCAAACGTTGGCGCATTGTTGTAACAGCAATTCCTTATCAAGTTAACAAAGCAAGATTAATTCAACAAATTGCCAATTTGGTTAAAGATAAACGTATTGACGGCATCAGTGATTTACGTGATGAATCTGGCCGTGATGGTATGCGTATCGTTATTGAACTTAAAAAAGATGCAACACCACAAATTGTTTTGAATATGCTTTATAAGCAAACTCAACTTCAATTAAGCAGTGGTATCATTATGCTTGCTTTGGTTGACAACAAACCAAAAGTGCTCAATTTGCAAGAAGTGTTGTTTAACTATCTTCAATTCCAACGTGAAGTTATCACAAGAAGAACAAAATATGACCTTAAAAAAGCAGAAGAACGTGCACATATTTTGGAAGGCTTGGTTATTGCAGTTAACAATATTGATGAAGTTATTGCAATTATCAAAAAGAGCACTGATAAAGTTAGTGCATCAACAAGTTTGCAAGAACGTTTTGGTTTAACAGACCGTCAAGCAAACGCTATTTTGGAAATGAAGTTAAGCAGGCTTACAGGCTTGGAAGTTGAAAAACTTAAAGCAGAGTGTGCTGAACTTGAAAAAACTATTGTTGAACTTAAAGCAATTTTGGCTGACCCAGCACGTATCAATCAAATTATTCGTGATGAGTTAACTGAAATCAAAAACAAATATCCAACACCACGTAAAACCAAAATCATTATGGATTATAGTGATATCGATATTGGCGATTTGATTGAAAAACACGATGTTGTTTTGTCCCTTACAAGCCAAGGTTATGTTAAACGTTTGCCAGTTAGTGAATATAAATCACAACACCGTGGCGGACGTGGCGTAAATGCACACAAAACCAAGGAAGAAGATTTTGTAACAGATATGTTTGTGCTTAACAGCCACGATAATGTTATGTTCTTCAGCAACAAGGGTAAAGTTTATGTGCTTAAAGCATATATGATACCTGAAGCAGGCCGTCAAAACAAAGGCCGCGCACTTATCAACTTGTTGCCACTTGAAGCAGACGAAAAGATTAACACAATCTTGAAATTCGATTATGATGAAAATAAAAACCTTCTTATTGCAACCAAAAAAGGTTACATTAAAAAGACAAAGGTAAGCGAATTTGCACAAGTACGTAAAAATGGTAAAATTGCAATCAAACTTATGGAAGGTGATAGTTTAGTCAGTGCTAAACTTGTTGAACCTAAACAAGAACTTTTAATGGTTGCAGATAACGGCAAAGCTTTGCGTTTCAGCGAATCAAACGTTCGTAATATGGGGCGTACTGGCCGTGGCGTAAGGTCAATGAAGATTAATGAAGACGAAAACATTGTTGACATGATTGTGCTTGACCCTGAAATGGATATTTTAACAGTAACTGAAAAGGGCTATGCAAAACGCAGCAAGCCTGAAGATTACCGCTTGCAAGGCAGACGTGGTAAAGGCATCAAGGCTGGTGTGTTCAATGAAAAAACTGGTAAAGTTGTTGCCCTTAAAAACGTAACTGCTGATAATGATATTTTGGCAATCTCTGGTGATGGCGTTATGATAAGAACAAATGCTGATTCAATCAATTTGGTTGGCAGAACAAGTTTAGGTGTTCGTTTAATGAAAGTTAGTGCAAATGATTCAGTTGTAAGCGTTGCGATTGTTGACCGTGCCCCTGAAGAGACTGAAGAAGAATTGACAGATGATTTAGTTGAAAGCACAGATGTAGAAAACACAACTGTTGAAACAACAACCGATACAACCACAGAAGAACCTTCAACAGAAGACAACTTAATTTAATAACACTGAATAATGTTACTTGTTTGCAAAATATAACAAACATGAAATATTAAAATAGAATAGACGTTAAAAATGAAGTGCAGAAAAGTGTTTGAATAACAAAACAAATAGATAAAAAGGTGGAAGTTTAATCCACCTTTTTGTTGCTGACTTTTATGGTTAATAAATTTTAAAATAAAATTAAACGTTTAAATTTGATTTAATATAAATAATAAATAATTGTTTAATAAAAAATAAATTAATTTAAAATAAATAAAACTCATTAAAAAATGCTATTTTTAGGCATTTTAAATATATTTTTAATTATTTTTTATTTGTTTTATTTTTTTAATTTAATAAAAAACAATTCGGTTTTCTATTGCTATAATTTTTTGTTGAAACTGAGTAAATTTAAAATCTAAAAAAACAAGTGCTTTAAATATGAAAAAACAAATATTTTTTATCAGCTTATAATACCTTTGAGTTTTTCAAAATTTTTTGTATAATGTATTTAATCTTAAAATAAAGAATAAAATAAAGTTAAGGTATATTTAATGCACAAAAAGAAACTGCTTCCAATATTCGTTTGCTTGTTGATTGTTTTGTCAACAATATTTTTTTCGGCATGTTCAAATATCAATTTAACAACAGTGGTAAATGATGATGGAACTATTGACGAATTTGTAACAATAAAAATTGATGAACAAGATCTAATCTCTCAAGGTTATTCTTCAGATAATATTTTGCAAATCAAAAATGACATTGTAGATTGTGGCACACAGGCAAGCAGTAATATTTGTTCAGATTTTAATGTGCGTGTTCAAGCAGATATTTTGTTGGCAACAACACCAGCAGAAGTTGTCAAATTAAACAGTTATCTAAATGGCATTTCTTCACTTCAAAATAACTTAACTGAAGATGGCAGTTATGTGTTTGGTATAAGGTTTAAAAATGCTGACGTTTATAGATACTATTACAATATGTCAGCAAATCACTCTCCAACATATAAAACTGAAAAACATTTCTTATACACAAAATACTATTATTACGGCTTAACAATGTATGCTGATTACACATCATTATACAGCAACATAAAATCAAGTTTTGCAACCAAATATCCAACCATAGTTTTAAACAATAAAGCAACATTAACTTACACATATCAAACAGAGTATAGGCGTGAACATACTGACGCAGATTTAGTTACAGAAAAAAATGGCGTTTATTATCACACATGGTTGGTTGATGAAGATAATTTCCAGCAACCTATCATGATATATTATAATATTGCAAACTCTGGCAACTGTATTTTGCTTTGCATTGGTGCAACAATGGCCATATGTTTATTGCTTTGGCTAGTAGCCTTTATAGTAGATAAATCCAAGGCTAAAAAAGCTAAACAATCCAATAAGTGTTAAAATTTACAATTCTTTTGCTTTATTGCGAAATGATATTTAAGACTTATAGCATTTTGTATTTTGCTATTTCATAGTGCAGCAAAAAAAATGAGCTAACTTTATTGGCTCATTTTTTAAGTGGAATTTTTAAAATTTAACAAATTAAAATTTGGTTTAGAATAAAAATTAATTTGATTGAAATGTATTTGTGAATTATATATTTTACCAGTCGTTACGTCTGCTGTTGATTTTTATATCATCATAAAAGCGCAGGTAGTTATCTGCAAAACTATTTGTTGTTGCTTTGTCATGTGGAATAACTTTACCTTTTTGTTTGCTAATCTTTGTTTTAGATTTTGGTAATTTTTTTAAAATTTTAACTTTTGCCATACTTCCCTTAAACTGCCAGTTCGGTTTGTGTAACAGGCTTAATTGAATTTGTCCTTTTCTCATTAAATGGGCTAAGCACAATTTTGTTTTCTTTTAAAGTTTTTTGCACATCAATAATGCGTTGATTGCTTGAACCTTTAAATCTAAGTGTGATATCTTTTTTTTCTTCTACAAATTCGCCATCAACCAAAATATCAATATATGATAACAGTTCTTTTGTAAAAGGGCAATATGCTCTACTTGGTGTTGTGAGTTGTTCCCAAGTGTAACCAGAATAGCACCAAATGGTTTTGTTAGGGTAAATTGCTTTAACACGTTTAACAAATTCCAACAAGCCTTTTTGGTTTGCTGGTTCCATTGGCTCGCCGCCAAGCAAAGTGAGTCCGTTTATAAAGTCTGGTTTAAGGCTGGCAATAATTTTATCTTCAACAGTTTTGTCAAAAACCTTGCCATAGTTAAAATCCCATGTTTCTTTGTTAAAACAGTTTTTGCAGTGATGTGTGCAACCACTCACAAATAGGGAAGTTCTTATGCCTTCCCCATTTGCAATGTCGTTAAATTTAATGTTTGCATAATTCATGGTTTTGTAATATAATCCTACATTCCTATTTAAACAATTAATAATTTAAAATTAATTAAATATTTATTTTTTTATTAAAAACACCTATTTTTAAGTATTTTTGTTTAATTTTTTAATGTTTTTAATTATTTTTTATTAATTTTTAATAATCTTTTAAATATGTAATAAAATTAATTTTTATTTAATTTTTATGTAATTAAGTGTTATATTTAATATCTGTAAATTTTTATAAGTGTAACACACGGTCGCGGATTTCTTGTGTGCGGCCTTGATTCCAGAATTGGCTGCCAATGTAACCGCATGTACGTCTTGCAACGTTCATTTTTGTTTGGTCTTTATTTCCGCAATTTGGACAAACCCAAATTAATTTACCATCTTTATCTTCTTCAATTTGGATTTCGCCATCATAACCACAAACTTGGCAATAGTCGGATTTTGTGTTAAGTTCTGCATACATAATATTATCATAAATGAATTTCATAACTTGCAAAACTGCTTCAATGTTGTTTTGCATATTTGGAACTTCAACATAACTGATTGCGCCGCCTGGGCTAAGAGTTTGGAATTCACTTTCTAATTGAAGTTTGCTGAACGCGTCAATAGGTTCAGTAACGTGAACATGATAACTGTTTGTGATATAGTTTTTATCAGTAACACCAGGTATAATACCAAACCTACGTTGCAAACATTTTGCAAATTTATAGGTTGTGCTTTCAAGTGGTGTGCCGTAAAGAGAGTAGTCAATATTTTCGGCTTCCTTCCACTTTTTGGTGTATTCATTTAACTTGCGCATAATTTGCAATCCAAGTTCTTTACCTTCTGGTTCGGTTAATTTTTTGCCATTGAGATATAACACTGTTTCCCATAAGCCAGCATAGCCAAGAGAAATTGTGCTGTAACCGCCATGGAGATATTTATCAATCTTTTCACCTGGTTTAAGCCTTGTCAAAGCACCGTGTTGCCACAAAATTGGTGCGGCATCACTTAATGTGCCAGTTAAACGATTATGTCTGCATTGTAAAGCACGGTGGCACAATTCCATACGTTCATCAAAGATTTTCCAAAATTCCTTCATGTCTTTATGGCTTGAAAGGGCAATATCAATAAGGTTAACAGTAACAACGCCTTGGTTGAATCTGCCATAGTATTTTGGTTTGCCATTTTCGTCCACATAAGGTGTTAAGAAACTTCTGCAGCCCATGCAGGTGTAGCAATGACCTTCACCATTTTTGTCCACTTTCAGTTCAAGCATTTTCTTTTCACTGATATAGTCGGGCACAAGACGGCGTGCAGTACATTTAGCTGCAAGTTCGGTTAAATAGTAGTATTTGCTTTCTGGGTGAATATTGCTTTCTTCAAGCACATAAATCAGTTTTGGGAAGGCAGGGGTAACCCAAACGCCTTTTTCATTTTTAACGCCTTGATAGCGTTGTTCAAGCACTTCTTCAATAATCATAGCAAGGTCTTCACGTTCGCGTTCATTTCTTGCTTCACCAAGGTACATAAACACTGTAATAAAAGGTGCTTGTCCGTTTGTAGTCATAAGAGTGATAACTTGGTATTGCAAAATTTGCACACCACGATTAATTTCTTGACGTACACGTTTTTCAGTGATTTTATGCACTAAATCTTGGTCAACTTGACCATCTTTGCTTGCTTCTTTAAGTTCGGCTTCAACATCTTTGCGAATCTTTTGACGTGAAACTTCAACAAATGGTGCAAGGTGAGTTAAACTTATGCTTTGGCCACCATATTGGCTTGATGCAACTTGCGCAACAATTTGAGTTGCAATGTTGCAGGCTGTTGAAAATGAGTGCGGACGTTCAATCATTGTGTTAGAAATAACTGTTCCGTTTTGCAACATATCTTCAAGGTTAACCAAATCGCAGTTGTGCATGCGTTGTGCAAAATAGTCAGCATCATGGAAGTGGATTAAGCCTTCTTCATGAGCTTTCCAAATGTCTTCTGGGAGCAAAAATCTTTTAGTAAGGTCTTTGGACATTTCACCAGCCATATAGTCGCGTTGTACGCTGTTTACAGTTGGGTTTTTGTTGCTGTTTTCTTGCTTAACTTCTTCGTTTTGACAATCAATCAGTGAAAAGATTTTATCGTCAGTTGTATTTTTTTGACGAGCCAGTTGGCGGTCATATCTATATGTAATATAGTGTTTTGCAACATCAAATTTGCCTTCGCCCATAATTGCAAACTCAACCATATCTTGGATTTCTTCAACGCTAACTGCGCGGCCTAAACTTTCGCACTCTTTGGTTACATTTGTAACAATTTTGTCAATTTGTGCTTCACTCAATTTTTTGTTTGGGTCGTCCATTGAGTTGCTTGCTTTGCCAACAGCGATGCGAATTTTGTTTCCATCAAACACCACTTCTTGGCTGTTTCTTTTAATCACCTTCATAATTTTTCTCCCTTTTAAAATCGTAAAACTGATAAATTGAAATTCAGCAAAAATTTGGCCATAATTTAAGCTGAATTTGTGCCTATATGTTGCTAAAATTGTTTGATTTTTAAGCAAAATCAGTGTGATAAAGTTGATTTTGCTTTAAACAATTTTCAACATAAAAAGCCAATATTCTTGACTTCACAACCACATTATACTATACTAAAAACGTAAAAAGTGTTGTTTTAACAACAAAAAATGCAATTTTTGTTAATTTTAAAAACTGAATTGTGTAGGTTTTGCATTAACCACCAAATATATGGCCATGGCAAAAATTCTTAGATTTTATAAATTGAAAAAATATCTTGTTGTTAAAAAATTCAAACTTAAAATTTCAGCTATTTTAATTGCGATATGTGTTAAAATTTTTGCTTTGTAACTGCCAAATTTGCTGAGTATCCTTTTTATATACAATAAATATAAGAAAGTTTAAATAAGGTAATATATAAGCAGTTTAAACATTATGCAATTGATTTAATGATAAAACACGTGAAACTTAAATAGAGATAAAATAACATAATCATTATAAAGAATTATCACAAACAAAAATATTTTCGTATAGCAGTGAGTTTGAGTGTCAGTTATATACCATCTTGCTACGCTGCGATGTTATATAGCCAAACACAAAGGAGAGTTTATGGAACATTATAAAGAATTATCACAAACAAAAATATTTTCGTATAGCAGTGAGTTTGAGTGTCAGGCTATGATGTTTTGCTTTAAAACTAGATTTGTGAATTTTGAAAAGCATCAAACGATTGTTTGTCAAGGTGATTCAATGGAAAATGTTGTGCTGATTGTAAAGGGGGCTGCTAAAATTGAAAATATGGACAGTCTTGGCAATATTAACATTTTGATGCAGTTGAAGGCAGGGGACGCATATGGTTTGGAAGCCGCTTATGCTGGTGATGAAAACTATAAAGACAGTTTGATTGCAACAGAAAAAACGTTGGTGATGTTTATGAATAGATATCGTTTGCTTAATCAGTGTGATAACCATTGTAAGCGTCATGAGATTGTTATAAAAAAAATAAATCAAATGATTGCGGAAAATAATATTGAACTGCAAAACAAGCTTATGCATCTATCTAAAAAAACAATACGTGAAAAATTGATGTCATACTTTTTAACCATGACTGAAAAAAATAAAAGCACATATTTTGAAATACCGTATAATGTAACAGAATTGGCAAATTATCTTGCTGTTGACCGCAGTGCGTTGTCTAATGAACTTGGTAAAATGAAAAAAGAAGGCGTTATTGACTATGATAAACGTCAATATCGCCTTATAAAGAAAAAACTTTAATTTGTAATAAAGGTTGCATTAGATATATAAAAGCAATATAAAAGATAAATGATATGAATGTCAGCGTATGAAAACATATCTTTTGCTGCCATTATTAATAAGCAACCTATATTTAAATTTAATTAATTAGATTATGATTTGCGCTTAAATTCTCTTTTTGGTGAGAGTTACACATGTTTCAACACTCACAGTGTTTGGAAACATATCAAAAGGTTGAATGTTTGCAATTTCATAATCGTTTTTTATCTCTCTTAAATCTTTGGCAAGAGCAATAGGATTGCAAGATACATATATTATTTTTTCAACGCCGCAAATTGCTTGCATAACATTTTTACCGCAACCTTTTTTGCTAGGGTCTAAAACCAACACATTGCAAACTTGATTGTCTGTTAAAGTGTGATTGCTTAATGTTTTGTTACTGTCGGCTTTTCTTTTGTTGTTTATTGTTTGGTTATTTTGTTTGCTTGAAAGATTTGCTAAATTTTTAAAATTTTCAAAAAAATCACCACAAATATTAGTTAAATTGCTGATTTTGTTGCATTTTTTTAAATTTTCAGCATCATTATGTGCTGAATTATTAATTTCAATTCCATAAACGTGTTTTGCTTTTTTTGCAATTTCAGCACTTAAAAGCCCTGCACCACTATAACCATTTACAACATTATCTTCAGCTTCAATTTGAGATAAAATGTGATTATAAAGTTTGTTTTGTATGTCAACATTGGTTTGATAAAAGCTATCAACCGTAAGTGTTAAATCAAAGTCGTTTAAAAGGTGAATGTTTTTAAGCCCGCCAATATGAATAATGTTGTTAGTTAGAACCACTGAATCTTTGCGTGTGTTGATAACCATAAACAAACCAAAGTTTTCAATTTGCTGTTTTAGCAAATCAAACAGCCCTTGCAAATTTTGTTTTTTAGAAACAACAATTGCAATCAGTGCTTGACCTTCAAGTTGACGAATAACAATGTTTTTTAGTGCAGGTATATCATTTTTTGATAAATATTTTCTAATGGCTGCGTAAACTTGATTTATACTTTTATCTGCAAGCGGGCAAAATTCAACATCTACAATATTGTTGCTTGATTTAGATTTAAAGCCGATTGTGTTTTCACTGCAGGAAAAACTAACTTTGTTGCGATAGTTAAACTGATTATTGCAAGCAATAGTTGGTGCAACTTCAACTTCAATTCCACCAACTTTCTTTAATGTTGATTTAACCAAGTTTTGTTTAAATTCAAGTTGAGTGTCATAATTCATATGTTGTAAATCACAACCACCACATTTTTCATAATAAGGGCATACAGGTTTTACGCGATTTGCTGATGGTGTTATTGTTTGTATGAGTTTGGTGTTGGCAAAATTGCCAAAATCTTTAACAACTTCACATTCAACAGTTTCACCAGTTATTGCGTTTGGAACAAAATATATTTTGCCGTTGTTTAAAGCAACGCCTTCGCCATTTATGCCTTGATTTATTATTGTTAATTTCATGTTTTTAAGTTTAACATATCTATGAAATTTATTCAATAGGTTTTGATTGGCTAAATGGATTTATTTTTGGTAAGCTATTTTTGTTAAGATTGATTTTTATTGACAAGTTACACAAATTAATATAAATTGATTAATGATTGAAAATTTTTAAAATTTTATTAAAAATTGGCTTATTTTAAAAAAATAGCACAATTATTATACAATTTTGCGCAAAATGTCGAATTTGTTTGTAATATTTTAGTATCTGTATTATAATTAAAGGACGTTTAAAGGAGAAATTATGGCTAAGGTTGGCTTGGTGGTTGATGATTCAGGTGCTTTTACAACTGAAGATTTAAAAAAGGTAAAAGCATGCAAGTTTATTCACACACCTTATATTATTAATGGTGAAATTTTTGAAGAAGGCGAAAATATGTCGCGTGAAGACTTTTTTGCATATTTGCATGACCGCAATACTCAAGTTAGCACATCTCAACCTAACATTGAAGTGATAAAAGATGCTTGGCGCGAAGCACTTAAAGAATATGACGAATTGATTTATGTTTGTTTATCTAGTGGTTTAAGCGAAGGTTGCAACACAGCAATAAATGCTAGCCATTTGGAAGAGTTTGAAGGCAAAGTGTTTGTTGCAAACACACAGCGCATTTCATATATGAACAAATTTAGCATGTATGAAGCAAGCATATTGATTGAACAAGGTAAATCAGCAAAAGAAATTAAAGAATATCTTGAACAGCACCGTGGTGAAGCGGGAGCATACATTGCAGTAGATACTTTAAAGTTTTTAAAAAAGGGTGGAAGAATAACACCTGCTGCAGCTATGATTGGTTCAATCTTAAACATAAAACCAATTTTGCAAGTTCATGGTGGAAAGTTGGACGCATATGCAAAAGTTATGTCAATGCGTCAAGCAAAAGCCAAAATTATTCAAGCTGTACGTAAAGAAGTTGAAGATAGATTCCCTGAAGAATTAAAACAAGGGCTGGTTACAGTTAGCATTGCACATACTTATCAAAATTTAGATGATGCAGAACTGATTGCTTTTGAACAAGAAGTGGTTTCTCAGTTTAAAGATATGCCTTTCTTTACAAGAGATTCTTTGCCATTGTTTGTTGCTTGTCATACAGGTCCAAAAGCTTTGGCTGTTGGCTATGCCGTTGATAGGCTTGGTGTTAAAGAAAAGTTTGGTTTAAAATAAAATATAATATTAATATTGTGTAAAAATTTGGTTGGAATTTTGCTTTCATAAACAGCAATAAAATGGTTTAATAAAATAAATTAAAACTAATTAATTTAAATAAAATAATCAAAATTAAATAAAAATAACAAAAAAACACCTGAAAATGGTGCTTTTTTAATGTTTTTATTATTTTTCAATAATTGTTTTATATTTTTTATTATTTTTAATTTGTATTACATAATTTATCAAACTTAAAATTTATAGCGCTTTATCTTTGTTAAAATTATCTTTATTATAACTATGGTTCATAACTGATAAAATTGTTTTAAAACTATCATCTTCAGCTGACTTGTTGTTATGTGATTTTCCACATTTTGAACAAATATATTTAATTTTATAGCCTTTTTTGCTGTCAACTTCAATATCAACAGGGAACATTAATCCACCACAATTGTTCGCTCTATCGCCAGGGTTAATATCAACATGTAAAGATGCCAAACATTTTGGACAATGGTCGCGTGAAGTATAACCAAGTGGTGAAACTAAATATCCACAAAATTCACAGGTAAAAGCATTATCATTTTTTGTAAAAGTTTTCATATGCTTAGTGTAAACCAAATTTAAAATTGTGTCAATAGAAAACCAAAATTCTAATGAGTGTAAGTTTTATTTCTGTTGTAAAATTAAAAATAAAAACATTTTACAAAAAGGTATGTTTTGGTTTATAATATAAATTAATAAAACTATGTACAACGTCAATTTAGATTAAAACTTTATGACGTTCATCAAGATAATGTTTTAAAAGGAGAAATTATGAAAAAGAAACCTTTCCTTGTTCGCTTATTGTGCGGAATACTTACAACGGTGCTTGTGATTGCTGTTATCGTTGGTGTAGGATGCATTTATATCAACAAAAAATTTGGTATAAATGTGTTTGAAACTTATTCACAAGTTAAAATTTTATCTCAACCAGTGGACGAAAACAAAAAATTCACAAATAAGTTTAGTTCAACAGATATGGCTGAAGCTCAAACAAATGTGAATGCAAAAATTTCAGGGCTGATAACCTACACGGAAGAAGATGGCTATAAAGTTTCAACCGAAGGTTTAACAGCAGAGTCTAATTTGACTTTGGAATTGTTAATTGCTGACAAGCAACTTGCGGCAATTGCTGACGTAATTATTAAAGACCAAACTGACGGAATGAGTGTGGAAATCGGTGGCGAAAAATATAATGTTGAACTTGTGCAAATTCAATTTTCTAACATAGATAATGAAACGGGTTCAGCAGATGTAAATGTTGTTGCAAAAATTGACATTTCTTCTATTCAAGAACAAATGAAAGGTTTTCCACTTAATTTGTTTAGCAAATATATACCAAAGGTTTTGTATATTTCATCAACAACAACTGTAACAAAGTTGGAAGGTGAATTTAATTACAGCGTAACAAGCAAAGAACTTACATTAAATAATCTTAATAAAGCACAAACTTCAAATATTGTTAAGTTGCTTGATATGGTTGCTAAAACTGGTTCAGCTGATGATTTAAATCAATCTGTTGGTCAAACATTTATGGATTTGCTTATCGGTAACGAAACAACAGAAGGTTTTGTTTATTCACTTAAAAGTTTAGGTGCAAAAGATTATTCTTTTAGAATTGTTGATGAAGTTAATTATTTGGTTATCAAACCATAATTCAAAATTATTTTGCTACGTTGAGTGTTAAAAAGGCTGATTATCTGGCTATAATGTGGTAGATAAACGGTAGTGAGTGATTATGAAATACACAATATGTGGTTATGGCTATCAGTTAAATGAAAAAAAGGATTAAAATATGTTAAAAAGAAAAATTGTTTTTACTTTTGTGTTTGCTTTATTGCTTTCAGTTGGCTTTCCTTGTGGAATTGTGCTTATTATCATGTTTGCACGTCAACCATTATTGTTGACTCTTGGTATTGTTTTAACCGTGCTTGGCTTTTATGGGATGCCTATTTTATGGCTACACTATGCAAATTTAAAATCAATGCAAAAGATTTGTGAACAAATCAAATTAGATAATTTGCAAGAGATAAGTTACCTTGCTAAAATCAATAACACAAATGAAGAACAAATGGTTAATAAAATTTGTGAACTTATAAATAAAAGATATCTGTCAGGCTATGAAATTGTTGACAATAAATATGTTGTAAAACAAACTGAAAAAAGCATAAGCAGAAATGAGGCGCTTCGTCAAGCACGCAACACTGAAACTATTGTGTGTAAAGGTTGCGGTGCACCTGTTGAAATTGTTTCAGGTGAAAAAACTTTCTGCCCTTATTGTGGAAGACCATTAAATAAACAATAATATTATTTTATCACTGTATTGCTGAGTGGAGTCAAAATATAGTGTTGTGAAAAATTTATTGTAATTATGAAATTTGATTTTATGTTTTGTTAAACTTGGCATAAAACAAACTAAAACATTTACATTTAAGCTCAAAACTGCATAACTTGAAATAAGGTGCAAATTGCATCGAATAAAGGAGAGTTATGTTTCAACTGTTTTTGGGCTTTTTTTTGCCTTTTCTTGGCACGGTGATTGGCTCTGCAGTTGTGTTTGTTATTCGTAAAAATTTAAGTCAAAAATTTGAACAACCTTTGTTAGGTTTTGCTGCTGGCATGATGATGGCTGCTGCTGTATGGTCGTTGCTTTTGCCTGCGCTAGAACAAAACACCACAATGCAAGCTGTAAGTTGGCTGCCAGCTATAATAGGGTTTGTTGTTGGTGTGATATTTTTGCTGATTGTTGATGTGGTTTCAGCGCGCATACAAAAACCAAACAAAAATTCAGTTTTTAATGGTAAAAAAATTGGCAGAATGATGCTTGCAATAACTATTCACAACATTCCTGAAGGGATGGCTGTTGGTGTTGCAATTGCAGGTGCGTATTATGGGCATACTATGATATCGCTGGCTGGTTCATTGACACTTGCAATTGGAATAGCAGTACAAAATATTCCAGACGGAGCAATGGTTAGTCTACCAGTTTTTATTGATGGACACAGCAAAGCAAAATCATTTTGGCTTGGTGTGCTTTCAGCAGTTTTGGAATTGGTAAGTGCATTGATTGCCTTCTTTTTGACTGAAATGTTATCAAGAGTTTTGCCTTATATTTTGGCATTTGCAAGTGGTGCAACAATCTTTGTTGTGGTTAAAGATTTAGTTCCTGCTTCGCAGTCGGGTGAACATACAAACATGGCAACAGTCGCTTTTGTTGTTGGATTCTTGTTGATGATAATACTTGATGCAACAATAGGTTAACACTAAAATATAAAATGACAACAAAAAAAATTTAAAAACAAAATAATTTAAAGTTAAGATTTAAGTTGAAAAAAATAATATTAAAATAAATAATACTAAAAATTATCGTGAAAAACTTAAAAAATAATTGTAAAATGTTATTTTAATTAAATTTTTTATGATTTTTTTATAATTTATTATTGATTTTTTCAATTAATATCATTTTTTTAAAAAAATTTGTGTTTTTCGATATTTGTGCTATAATAAAAAAAGATTTTTTTGTTTTAGGTTGCAGGGAATATAAACTTTGCGGTCTTTTGTTTATCTTTCTTGAAACCTGATTTAGGAGGATGTTAATTATGGCAAAAAGAAAAACAATTTTAAGTTTGTTAGCTTCATTTTTCTTGTGCATAACTACCATCTGCTTTGCTGCTTGTGGAGATTCAAAATCAATTACTTCTATAACAGTTGGTATAGCGGGTGTGCAAAATGATAGCCAAAATTCTCTTTACATTGAAAGGGATTATGACAATACAGCTGACCTTGGTAACTTTGTTATCACGGCAACATATTCAAACAATTCCAAAAAATCATTGAGTATTGATAAACTGGATGTTGATGTTAGCTTCAATGATGAGGCTTCAAGTTTAGATAAGTATTTGGAAGAAATCCAAAATGGCAATCTAAGCATTGGTAATTGGAAATTAGTGTTTAAATATGAAGATATTTCTTTCACAGTTGACATCGGCATAATAATTGCAGATGATAATGCTGCTTACACAATCAAATTAAATACCGCAACTTCACAAATGGGTGGCAAAACTTTATCTAGTGAAAATTCAATGTTCTTTGGCACAGATGGAGAAAACATCTCTATAGATATTTATAAAGATGAACAACTTCAATCAAACATTGCAGAAAGTTCAACTTATATTTTGTTGAAATCTGTTGATGGTGCTTATAAATATTATGATGTTTCTTCTGGCTTGCCAACAGACATTAAGACGCCCGCTGAATGTTATGCAGATAATTTGCTTTGCAAAGTTTCAGTTAACGATTGGTCAACCTTAAAGCCAGGCAAATATTTGATATGTTCTAAAATAAGAGCCGATGCAAATCATAATGAAACATATTCAGCTTTTCAAACAATAACTGTTGAAAAAGCACCTTTTGTTGTGGAAAACGATGTGGTTGACACAAACAATTTAGCCAATTATGCAGGGCTTAAGTTTAGTTGGAACTTTATTCAATATCGCGGCTATTATTATGATGTGAGTTTAGAAGATATGATTGAATCACGCAATAGCTATATAAACGAAGGCTTTTCAGGGGACGCTATCTCTTTAGTTTTGTGTAAAGATGATTTAACAAATAACTATAAAGAAAAGATAACTTTAACTAATATTGTTGATTCATACGATGATAACTCAAACTCTATAAACAAGATTTTACATTATGGCACATTTGTTTCTGTGCCTGACGATAACGGCGAAGTATTATTCAATGCATCGGCAGACTATCAAAAGGTAAAAGTTAAGTTTGTTCCAAATCAAACTTATTGTGATCTTTATGCTGAATCAGCACCATTTGATATTCTTGTAAAAGTTAATCCAGGACAGTACACAATCCAACAAGCAGAAGCAGGTGATAGTCTCTTAAGTTTTGATGATAACGGTCAAATAAAAACAAATAGTTTTAAAATTGATTTGTCTTATGAACCTTATGAATTGACATATAACGCAGGCATCAATTATGCATATGACACATCCGCAAACAAACATGTGTTTAACACATCTTCTGCAGGCAATTTTTCAGCAACATTTAAATTTAAAGGTGAACATAACAATTATTTTTGGCAAATACCTGCTGATTTTACACCAAATGGTTATACTTACACAACACAAACCATTAATTATAATGGGCATGAATTAATAACAGCAATAACTTACAATTGGTCAGTGTCAAAGTTCAATTTGACTGATTCAAGTTTAGGTTTTAGTTTGTTCAACGCAAATGGTAACAATAATTTTGAATTAGTGGATGAGTTAGGCACAATGGCAGTATGTTTAAAAGCTGCTTTGGAATACAATCCCACAGTGGATTTAACAAGCCAAGACGTTTTGTTTAATTGGACAGTTAAACCTTTAAACACTACAAGTGAAAACTACGTTTCAACAATTACAGGCCGTTTAGAAGATTGTGTAAATAAAGATAGTAATTTGTTCAAAAGATTTATTTACACAGATGCATCAGTTGATGATAACGATTATATGTCGCTTGCAATTAACATTGCTTTTGCTGGTAACGTAAATTTTGAAGCTTATGACAACACTTTCTTTATAAGAATAGAAAAAATTCAGCCTTGTTCTTCATCAAGTTTGGCAAAAACATTCTCAACTTATGTGGATGAATCAACAGGCATGGAAACAATTTACTACGTTTATCAAGAAGGCCTGGATTTCAGTTCATTTATTACTAATATGCCAGATAGTGAATATGGCACGTGGACAATCATGTCTTTTGAAACAGGTATGCCTGTTGAAAATATGGATATGATTACAAAAGGCTCTTACGAGTTAACATTTACAGCAAATGCAAACATGCCTTATGTTAAATCTGCAACAATAACATTTTACTTCTTAGATACCGAGCCAACATCAACGGCTGATTTTATCTAAGCTTGTTCTAAAAAATAAAAAGGTGGATGATAAAATGAAAAGTTTAAATAATGTTCAAAAAGCATCAAAAGTATTAAAAATATTATCACAAATTGCTTTTGTTTGCTCAATCGTTGGATGTGCTTTATGCTGTATTGGGGTGATTGTTGTCGCCGTTTTTGGCAACAATCCAATAATTTAAAGGCATCATTGTGTGTTTGCATTTGTGGAATAATCCAATGCGGATTTATGATTGCTCTTTATGCTTGCACTGTCAAATTTTATAAAAAGGAATTACAGATTGGCTCTCCTTTTGAAAATGAAGTAACATCAAGTTGCCGTAAACTTGGTTGGATTTATATAATTTTGGCATGCTCGTCAATTTTTGTGATAAGTATAGTAGGGGCATGTTTCGGTGTAGATTCTTCAAGTTATATGAGTAGTGCAAATCTTGCCATTGGCATCGTCTACTTAATTGTTTCCTTAATCTTAGCCTACGGCACCGACTTAAAAAATTCAAACACAGTTTCAACCACACAAGCCACAGAAGAAATTTCAAAATCTCAAAAAACCACAGAAGAAAAATAAATAATCAAATTTATTGACAAGAATGTAATGATTTGATATAATCAAGATGTAACTTATACCATACCAAATAAGAAAATGAGTTACTAAAATAACGGAATTTATTTCCGGTAATTGACTGCTTTGGCAGTCTTTTTTTTGTCTTTTTATATCAAATATGGTAAAATATGGTAAATATAAAAGGAGTTTGTGTGAAATATAGAGTTGGATTTGATATAGGTATTAAAAGTGTTGGATATGCTGTTATTGAAAATGATAATTTAACAGAAGAGCCAGTGCGCATAGTTGACCTTGGTGTTAGAACATTTGATGCTAATGAAGTTGATAAAACAGGGGAAAGCACTGCAACACATCGTAGAGAATTGCGTGGAGATAGAAGGCGTAGAAGAAGGAAGGAATACAGATTTGAACGCATGAGCAATTTGTTAAACTCAGCATTTAATTTTGATTATAAAGCGCAAATTGGTGAAGTTCAAAATCTTGATGTATATAAATTGAGGGCAAAAGCACTTGATAATGTTTTAACAAATGCAGAACTTTGCAAAGTTGTTTTTAATTTGTTGAAACATAGAGGTTTTAAAAGCAATAGAAAAGGAATCAGTGCGGATAAAAAAGCAGAAAAAGAAGAGGGCAAATTAAAACAGGCAATCAAAAACAATCAAGAGTTTTTGCAACAAAATAATTATCGCACAGTGGGTGAAGCAATTTCTAAAGATAACCATTTTAAATCTTCTTTAAATGGCAAGGTCTTTTATGATGTTAGAAACCATAGTGGTGATTATAAAAATTGTTTTGCACGTGCTGATTTAGAAAATGAATTAAGATTGATTTTGACAACTCAACAACAGTTGGGTAACACTGCGATTACTGATGACTTAATTGAAAAAGTGTTAACGATATTCATCGCACAAAGAAGTTTTGATGTTGGACCAGGACAAAACAGCCCATACAAAGCGGGTTTTCAGGTTGGAAATTGCACTTTCTTGCCAGCTGAGAAGCGTGCCCCAAAAGCAAGTTATACGTTTGAACGTTTTACAGCACTCTCAAAACTTAACAGTTTGAGGATTGGTGATGCTAACCTTACGGCAGAACAGAGGAATATTATTTTAAACAAAATTAACAGTTGTGCAAACATCAAATTTTCTCAAATTAGAAAGTGGTTAAATTTGGATTACTCAAAGTTGTTTAATCTTTGCAATTACTATTTAGGCAAATCCGCAAATGACTTAACTGAACAAGAAATTATTGATAAGGCAGAGTGCAAAGATTTTGTTAAATTTGAAAAGACAATAGCAATTCGTAAAGCGTTAGGCGGATTAAATCCAGAAGAAAACGTTGATTTATACAATCAAATTGCATTGATGTTAAGCCTTTGCAAAAGTGATACAACTATCGACGAATATTTAAAACAAAACAGAGTGTTTGATATTCTTACAGAGCAACAAATATCATCTCTAAAATCTTTAAGTTTCGATAAATTTGGCAGTTTAAGCATTAAAGCTATGCAACAAATTATACCATATTTGGTTGAAGGCTTAAGATATGATGAGGCTTGTTTAAAGGCAGGTTTCAATCACAGTGCTAAGTCTTTTGAAAAATTAAAATTCTTACAAGGTAAACAGGTTCAAGAAAGGCTTGACGATATTGTTGCACCAACTGTAAAACGAGCAGTTAATCAATCTATTAGAATTTTAAATGAAATAATCAAAAAGTATGGCTCTCCACAGTTTGTAACTATCGAACTTGCAAGAGATTTTGAACGTACACCGAACGAAAGAAAAAATATTGAAAAAGAGCAACAAGCAAGGTATTTACAAAACCAACAGTTCATTGATGAAATTATAAGCAAACATAAAATCAAACCAAACGGCATTGATATTTTAAAACTTAGGTTATATAATGAACAAGATTGCAAATGTATGTATTCTGGCGAAAAAATAAATATTGAAAATTTATTTATCGATAATAATTATCAAATTGACCATGCGATTCCAATCAGTAGAAGTTTAGATGATAGTTATAATAATAAAGTTTTGGCTAAGACAAGTGAAAATCAAAAGAAAGGTGATTTAACACCTTATGAATATTTCCACAAATTCAAAACAGCTGACGATTGGAATAATTTTGTTGCAAGGGTTAATAACTTAAAAAATGTTAAGAAAAGACAACTTCTACTTACAGAAAAATTTTCACAGGATAGATCACGTGATTATATTGCAAGAAACAGCAATGACACTAGATATATCAGTAGAGCAATGCTTAATTTAATGCAAGACTTTTTGCTGTTTGAGCCTAATAAAACTGGTAAGATTAAATGTGTAAAATGTATTAATGGCGGTGTAACGGCATATTTAAGGAAATGTTGGGGGATCAACAAAATCAGGGAAGATGGAGATTCTCATCACTGTGTAGATGCGGCAGTTATTGCTGTTGCGACAGATGGACAAGTTCAAAAAATAACAAAATTTAATCAGACAAAAGAAAAGTATATTATAAAAGATAATTTAATTATTTCAACATCCACAGGCGAAGTGTTTGGTGAGGTGGCGGATAATGAAAATATTGAAGCACAATTGTTGAGTAAAGTTTTGCCAAAGCCATATCCAAATTTCGTTAAAGAATTGGCTTTAAGAAGCATGGTAAAATATGATACTCAAAGTTATTCAAGCATAGAAAAACAACAATTTAAAGATATTGGATACATTGAAGAAGATATTGAAAAAATCAAACCGTTATTTATTAGCAGAATGAAAGCTGTTAAAAAGACAGGAGCAATACATAAAGATACAATGTATAGCACTAAGTCTTTCGATGAAACTGGGCTATTAATAAAAACTGTTAAACTTTGCGAATTGAAATTAGCAAATAAACCAGAAAAAGAAGAAATCAAGGGTGATTTACACCCAGAAATGTCTATTGATGGCTATTATAAACCACTTGACGACAGAAAGTTGTATCTCATGCTTAAAGAAAGTTTAATAAAAGATGCTAACTGTTTCAAAAATGTTGAGTACGTAAATAAACCAGCAAAGCCAGGCAAACAAGGCATTAAAGTAAAGACTGTAAAAGTTGCAGTTTATAAATCAAATATAGCATTGATTAATGGTGGAGCGTTTGAAAACGATAAAATGTATAGAATAGACATTTTTAAAAAGGAAGGAAAGTATTACATTATTCCAGTCTATATGAAAGACGTCTATGCACACAAATTACCAAACAAAATAATAGTGAGAGATAAACCATGGGTTGAGATTGACGATAGTTATGAATTTCAGTTCAGTTTATATCAAAATGATTTGATAAAAATTATGTGGAACAAACAAGCAAGGTTTACTAAAGTTAACAAAAATGTAGCATCAAAAAAGCCAGAAAATATAGAAATTAATGAAGGGTTTTTCTATTATAACAATTGTGGAATATCTACAGCAAGTATAAAAATTTTAACAAATGATAGGTGTTATGCTATTGAAAATGTAGGTGTTCAAAACTTGTGTGATATACAAAAATATTATGTAGATATTATGGGTAAAGTTTATAAGGCACCTAAGGAAACAAGGCAGGAAATATAATGGGTTACATAAATATCTTTGTAAATAGTGAGGCAAAAATAAATATAAAAAATAATCAGTTAACATTAAAGTCAGCGGATAAATCGGTTGATTATCCGCTTGAAGATGTTAATAGTGTTATGATAGACAACCCAAATACTGTTATATCTTTTTCAACATTATCCAAGTTGGCAGAATTTGGAATATTGGCTTACGTGTGTGATGAAAAACATTTGCCAAATGGTGTTTTGCTTCCTTTCTATAATCATTATCAAACTTTAACAATTTATAATTATCAAATTGATATGCCAAAACCATTGCAAAAAAATTTATGGCAAACTATTGTTAAAAATAAAATTTCTAATCAAAACGAAGTACTCAATTTAATCGGTTGTAGAGATAAACTCAAACCACTTTCTAGTACGGTTTTAAGTGGCGATAGTTCAAATAATGAAGCTAAAGCAAGTGCAATCTATTTTAAATCTCTTTTTGGTAAAAATTTTACACGTAAAAATGAGTTGTTATCAATAAATTCTATGCTAAATTATGGATATGCTGTTGTTCGTGGGTGTGTCGCAAGGAGTGTGGTTACACATGGGTTGTTGCCTTTCTTGGGGATTTTTCATCACAACCAGTTCAATCAATTTAATTTGGCAGACGATTTGATGGAAATATTTCGCCCATTGGTTGATTTGTTTGTCAAATGTGAGTTAAAAGATAAACTCGAATTGACCCCAGCAGTAAAATTTTCTCTTTGTGATTTAATAAATTATGATATTAACATTAACGGACAAAAACAGACACTTAATAACGCCGTTGATATGTTTGTGGAAAGTTTCGCTAAAAGTGTAATGTCAAAAGTTAATTGCTTAAAAACTGTTTCTGTGTTTGGCCTTAATAGGCATAAGTATGAGTAGATATATGCGATTAATGGTATTTTTTGATTTGCCAGTAAAATCGGCTGAACAGCGAAAATCTGCAACACAATTTAGAAATTATTTAGTTAAGGATGGCTTTTACATGCTACAATTTAGTGTGTATGGCAGAATTTGTAACACGATAGAGTCAGCAAAATTGCATGAAGAAAGACTAAAATTTAATTTGCCACCAAGTGGAGCAGTTCGAAGCATGATAATCACAGAAAAACAATATGCATCAATGAATATCCTATCTGGGAAACGTAAAAGAAAAGAAAAAAATGCCATTGATGGGCAAATGAGTTTTTTTTAAAATATAATAAAATCCCTTTAAACAGGTACTTTAAAATCATTTTTTATAAAAAATAACAAGTTAAATCTAGCAAAAATCATGCTAAATCTAACTTGTTTTTTTCGTATCCATTATACCATACCAAATAAGAAAAGGATACTAAAACACCAGTAAGTGTTTACGGA
>SAMEA104315431__coassemble_386_pt1 | contig 75237 bp, 75 predicted proteins | sample SAMEA104315431__metabat2_low_PE_029 | metagenome-assembled genome bin SAMEA104315431 (sample SAMEA104315431) | gut metagenome | biome: Monkey gut; feature: monkey-associated habitat; material: faeces | place: China | collected 2013
AAAAAAGAAAGCCTATTTGCTTCCTATTTAGTTAACAATGCTCAAAATTCGCATTGATTAACAAAAAAAGAAAGTTTATTTACTTTCTTTTTTCATTGTTTTTAAACAACTAGCGCAGATGTTCTTTTTGCCTTTTTTACCGTCTAATTCTACATCAACTTTTTGAATATTAGCATCAAAGGTTCTTTTTGTGTGGCGCATGCTGTGGCTAACGTTATTGCCAGAAGTGCGACCTTTACCACATACTTCGCAAACTTTCATTTGTTACCTCCATAAATTTCTTCAATTACTTGCCTATAATATCACATAAAAAGCTAAAATGCAAGTGTTTTTTTAAATTTATAAGAATTTGTTTATAGTTGCTTTAAAATACCACATATTAACATAAAATAGGGTAAGGGCTTATCAATTTAGTGTCTATATGGTGATTAAAACTTTAATCTGCTATGCTACCGTTTTCATGTGTCTTTAAAATGTTAGTAGTGGCAGATAAGCAAATTGTCTGCTTAGATGAGTGGCCATTGTATAAAATAAGCAAATGACAGCAAATTAACGCTCAACTGCCAATAAAATTCCAAATTTTGGCAATTTTTGAAGGTTGAAAACAACCCAATAGCAAAAGTCAAACAATTTTGGCAAATTTGTTCAATTTTGTTTGCAAAATATTAGATAATATTATATACTTAACTACGGAGAGTGTAATGAAACTTACTACGTTTAACGCGTTTGGCAAAATTAGTATCAGCAAGCTCGCAATCAGCAAGGTTGCTGCTGTTTCTGTTTTAGAGTGTGTTGGCGTTGTTGGTTTGGTTTCTCAACGTAGTTTTTTTAAGGGAAATACTTTTTCAACAGCCCACAAGGGTGTTGTTGTAACCAATATACAAAATGATAGCATGAAGATTGACGTCTACGTTATTATGAAGCACTGTGGTGTATCTGCAAGTGCTGTGGCTGCATCAATCAAACAAAGCGTGAAATATTCAGTGGAGAGATTTGCTGGTATGATCGTTAAAAGTGTGGTTGTGCATATTGTTGACGTCCGTGTATAGGAGTAAATTTTAAATGAATAAAACAATAAACGGTTCCAATTTAAGGAAAATGTTTGCAACGGCATTTTCTTTAGTGGAAGAAAATAGGCAATCTATTGACGCTTTAAACGTCTTTCCAGTTCCAGATGGCGACACTGGCACAAATATGAGTTTAACACTGAAAAGTGCAGCAACCGAAATGAACAATTGCGAAAGCAATACTATTGAAGCAATTTGCGTTGCTTTTAACCGTGGTGCGCTTAAAGGTGCTAGGGGCAATAGTGGTGTTATCACATCTCAAATTATAAAGGGTATGTGTTCTGCATTGATGTCTTGTGAAAATGAAATTGACATCAAGGCTTTTGCACGTGCCATTCAAAATGGTGCTGATATGGCTTACAAGGCTGTAACTGTGCCAAAAGAAGGAACAATTTTAACCGTTATCAAAGCAATGGCAGATAAGTCAAAGCAAGCTGTTAAGTCAAGCAAATCGTTTGAAGATTTCTTAAACGAAGTTATCGCATATGGCGAAGCAACTTTGCAAATGACACCAGAACTTTTACCTGTGCTTAAAAAAGCAGGCGTTGTTGATGCTGGTGGCCGTGGTTTGATGTTTATTTTCAGTGGCTTCTATAAAGCATTGACAGGTGAATGTGCAGAAGTTGAATTTGTTGATAATGTTGAAAAAGACATTACAAGTGAAGACATGCACGTAAACTATAAATCATTGGCTGATATAAAGTATGCTTATTGCACAGAGTTTTTCATTGTTAACATTTTTGAAAAAACAACAGATGCAGATATTAACACTTTGCGTTCACGTTTACTTGAAATTGGTGATAGCGTGCTTTGCATTGGTGATTTGCAACTTATCAAAGTTCACGTTCATACAAATGAACCAAATAGGGCATTAGGCTATGCTCTTCAACTTGGCGAACTTAATGGCGTTAAGATTGAAAATATGTTAGAGCAAAACCGTCAACTTCGCAAACAAGCTGAAAAAGCACCATTAAAAGAATATGGTATGATTGCTGTTGCAGCGGGCGATGGCTTAAGTGCTGTGTTTAAAGATATTGACGTTGACTACATTATCAGTGGTGGCCAAACAATGAATCCAAGTGCAAACGATATTGCAACTGCGGCTGATAGCGTAAATGCAAAAAATATTTTTGTGTTCCCAAATAATAAAAATATCATTATGTCTGCTAACCAAGCAAATGACATCACTGATAAAAATTTGATTGTTATTCCGACTCGCAGCATACCAGAGGGCGTAAGTGCGGTTGTGTCATTTGATTCACAAGCAAGCATTGACGAAAATATTATGAATATGAAGGCTGCAATCCAATCAGTAACTTCTGGCTGTGTTACTTATGCAGTGCGCACAACCAATGTTGACGGCCTTGATGTTACCGTTGGTGATATTATGGGGTTGGACAATCATACAGTGCTTACCACAGGTAAAAATGTTGAAGATACAACAGTTGATTTAATCAGCAAAATTGTAGCGCCAACTTCAAGCAACATCACACTTTTCTATGGTGATGGTGTAACAGAAGAAGATGCTGCAAACATTCAAGCAAGGTTGGAAGAAACTTTCCCAGACCAAGACGTTTCAGTTATCTTTGGTGGTCAACCAGTTTACTACTACATTATTTCAGTTGAGTAGATATTGTGTATTAAAAATAAAAAGTACCATACATGTGGTACTTTTTTAATATTTGATTTGCTAATTATGCGGTTTGAATGTGTGGTTTAAAATTAAAAAAGCAAAGGTTTTGTGGCTGCTTTGGTAGTGAACATATGCTAATAGTATGTGTGTAAATTTAATACAATTTGTGCTGTGGCTAATCATAAATTTTTATATCAAAATTTGTAAGTAAAATTTGAAAAACTTTGCTACCGTACGCATTGAATTTTCTTTTTGCGGGCATACTAAAATTGTAGGGTAACTTACATAAAAGGAGAATATATGTTCGGTAAAAAGAAAAAAGAAAAGGACAATTGTCCAAAATGTGAAAAAGATTGTTCTAATTGTTCAAATGAAAAAAGTTCAAATTCACAAAGCACAAAGGGTTGTTCAAATTGCACAACTGGTGAAAAATCTTGCGCACCACATCCAACAAAATCTTGTGGCAGCAAGACAACCAAAAATTGCAAATAAACAATTTTTGATGCCTAATTTGATTGTATTAAAGGTTTAAAAGAAGCAAAAAATTGCTTCTTTTTTATATGCTAGTGGTGAATAAGTAAAGGGAAGAGGGTGCCATTAAATATATATTATTTTAGTAAATATTGACAGATTTTATATTTATGTTATAATGTCATCAAAGGGTGAAGTATGGAAAAAATTTTGTGTGGCAAACGCATTCGTAATGCTGAAAATCATTGGCAAGAAATAGATGTCCATGATTATAAAATAACAAAACCAACTTTTTTAGTTTTTGGTGGCAATCTTACAACACATCCAGAGCAAGCAAATTCATATGCGAAGATTATATATAAATTGCTTAATAAAATAAATTTAGATGCAAACAACATTCATCTTTTTGAAGATTTTGATTGCCTGTCATTTTACTATAATCAAAATTTGCTTATGTGTACATATAATAGACGTTCTTCAGGGCAGATGATAAATTATAATGTTTTAAATGAAGTTGATGAACTGTATGCTTGTTTGGTTCGTCCGTTAGTTGAACAAGAAATCGCACTTGCAAAGTCAAACAAACAAAATGTTTATCATCCTTTAGCAAACCTTATTTTGTTTGGGCACAGTGCTGGTTCGCAAATTGCCTATCGTTTGGAAGAACTGATTAAAGACCGCTTATTGCAGGAATTAGATGAGGAAACCAGTTTAAATATACTTAAAAATGTAAAGTATTATGGATTTGCGTCATATGCTAAAGTTTCAACTTTTGATGCAACTTATATTCAAGGCACAAAGGATGTTACAACAATGGATTATTATCCAGCAATTTCATTCAATGTAGAAAGTGATGGTGAAAAGAATAAGTTCAACTATTATAGCTGTGAATCACCTTTATATTTAAGGGAAAAACAGCAATCCATCGAAAATTTAGAGATAGTTGAAGTTGATGAATTGGCTGAGAAAGTTAATTCAGAAAATAAATCATTTGAAGAACTTGTTGACGCGCTGAAATCAAAAATTGTTTTGGACAATCATGAAATGTGGCAAGAATCTTTGATAGACGATTCAACATTTGAGATAAACAGCGTAAAATACGCCAATCTTGATAATGGTGGTGAAAAAGTTATTCTGGCTAGCATGGGGCATGACTTGCTAGATATCGTTGGCGATACATCGGTTACAAACAAAGTTAACACAGACAACAACATTGAAGATATGTTTATACATAGCAAATCAAGGCATGCTTTTAATCGTAAGCATTTAGATTTGTTTGATTTTAGCAATTTGGCATATATCACATTGTCGGATGATATGACTGAAACATTAAAACACAAATGTGAGTTAAATAAAACAAATTATGCACTGGCGGTTAAAGAAGAAAACAAAACAATTTAATTAAATAAAAATACTTGGCTTGTTTTATTAAGTGCGGCCAAGTTTTTTATGCTTTAAATAGGCTTAAAGTTTTCGTGCACGTATTTATTAAAAATATTATCAATAAATAGTTCATTTTTTAATGCGTTACTTGTAAACTGAAACTTATGCTAAATTTAAATTTTGTGATAAACGGCAATAAAAAAATTCGGCATCAACCGAATTTAAGTGGAGCGGAAGACGAGATTCGAACTCGCGACATTTGCCTTGGCAAGGCAACGCTCTACCACTGAGCCACTCCCGCATAGTAATTTTTTGTATTTAGTTTTAATATTGCGTGAAATTATACATTTTGCGTTGCCTAGGCAACACTCTTCCATCGCTTTGCTCACTCGTTGCTAAAGCACCGCTATAACATGCTAATTGGTAGCATATTATGACGCTACTCGCCACTGAGCCTCTCCCGCATGTGGACAATATGTCCTACCAAACACATAATTGTGTGGTGGGAGATACAGGACTCGAACCTGTGACCCTCTGCTTGTAAGGCAGGTACTCTACCAACTGCGCTAATCTCCCATATTTTGTTGCAAGTTACGAATAGGCAACATTGCGATGCAACGTTATTAATATAACATACACAAAATTTTATGTCAACATTTTTTTATAATTTTTTTAAATTTTTTTGTTTTTGTTAAATATTTATCTATACGCTATATATTTGACTTTAAAACGCCTTTGTTTTATAATATAACATATATAAATATATGATTGTTTATGGCTGGTTTTACAGTTAAAAGAAGGCAAAATGCGGTGCTTAAAAATGCAATAAACTAAGCAAATTTAAGCATTTTAACATTTGCAGGCAAACAAACTAAATCATAAACATATAAACATTTAAGGAGCGTTATGAAATTATATAATTCAACCAGCAGACAAATTGAAGAATTTGTGCCATACAATAAAGATAGGGTAACAATGTACACTTGTGGACCAACTGTTTACCACTTTGCACATATTGGAAATTTGCGTTCTTATATTATGGAAGATGTGCTTGAAAAAGCATTGGATTATGTTGGCTATAATGTTGTGCGTGCTATGAATATTACAGACGTAGGCCACTTGTCAGGCGATAGCGATGATGGCGAAGATAAAATGCTTATTGGCGCAGAACGTGAACATAAATCAGTTATGGACATAGCAAAAGAATACACTGACGCCTTTAAAGCTGATTTCCTTAGCCTTAATTTACAATGGCCAAAATTGGTAGCACCTGCAACTTCATGTATTGATGAATATATAAAAATTATAACCGTTTTGCTTGATAAAGGTTATGCGTATATCAGCAATGGTAATGTGTATTTTGACACTTCTAAACTTAAAGAATACTACCGTTTTGGCAACCAAAATCAAGATGAAATGGTTGTTGGTGCACGTGATAGCGTAACAGAAGATGAAGGCAAACACAATCAAAATGATTTTGTGCTATGGTTCACCAAATCTAAATTTGAAAACCATGCTTTAAAATGGGATAGCCCTTGGGGCGTTGGTTATCCAGGTTGGCATATTGAATGCTCTGGTATATCATACAAATTCTTAGGCGAATACTTAGATATTCACTGTGGTGGTGTTGATAATAAGTTTCCACATCATACCAACGAAATTGCACAAACTGAAAGTTATTTAGGCCATCCATGGTGTAAGTATTGGTTCCACGTTGAACACTTGAACACCAAAACTGGTAAAATGAGCAAGTCATCTGGCGACTTTTTAACATTAACACGCTTAAATGAACTTGGCTTTAGCCCTATGGTTTATAAACTTTTCTGCCTGCAATCACATTATCGTAAACAGTTGGTTTATTCAACAGAAGCTTTGGAAGGCGCAAAATCAGCATATGCAAAGCTTATCAAACGTATTGCAACACTTGATAGAACTGATAAAAGTGTAGATAAGGCGGTTTATGAAAAGTTAGATAATCAATTTAAACAAGCCTTGGAAAATGACCTTAACACGTCATACGCATTAACAACTTTGTATGATGCACTTAAAGCCGATACTAATGACGGCACAAAACTTGCACTTGTTTTAAGTTTTGATAAAGTTTTAGGTTTAAAATTGTCAACAGCATTTGAAGCCCCTAAATCAACAGAGCCAGAAGTGGACGCTGATTTAAAACAAAAAATTGAAACTATGATTGAACAACGCCGCCAAGCAAAGGCAAATAAAGATTATGCGTTAGCAGATTCAATCCGTAATCAACTTGCTGAAATTGGTGTTGAATTGATTGATACTAAAGAAGGCACAACTTTTAAAATAAAAGGCTAGTGTGCTCTGGTTGTATAGACCTAATTAAATTGGCTAATAATTGATTAAAAAATACTAAAAATTAAAATATAAAATTTCGCAGTGGTATAAACATGCTTTATATCACTGTTTAAATTTAATTTATCATTTCAATAATTTATAAAGGAGTTAAAATATGAAAGATAGTAGAAAAACTTTGATGATTTCAGGTATCATTTGTTTGGTTTCAAGCATGCTTTCAGTTATGACCTTATGGTTTGACTTGTTGGCAAAAGAATTGGTTGTTTACTCAATCGTGTTAGATTCTTTAGCTATCGTGCTTTCAATAACCACTGGCGTGATTTATTTGTGTGTTATGAACAAGGGCAATGATTGGTTGGTTGACCACAGAATGCTTTTTGTTGTGTTGATGTTTTTAAACATTGTTAATGGATTGATTGTTTGGCTTGTTTCATTTTGGGTTGAAATTGTTATCACCGAGCAATACCGCATTAAATTTTTCAATCAAAGCAATAAACCAGGGCAAGAAGGCGACATCACTTTGCATGATAATGACTATGAAATCACAAGTAAAGTGGACTATATCAAAAGCGAGATTGAAAAATTGGACGAACTTAAACGCAAACACATGATAACAGAAGAAGAATATAACCGCTTGCGTGAAGATATTATTAATAAGAATTTGTAAAATATTAAGTTGGTTTAGTTATTGTATCTTATAGTTTATCTCATATATAATATATATAGGCTAAAATATAAGGATTTGGCGTTAAATTAATAAAACTTAATAAATAGATTAAAAAGATTTAAGATTTTTTAAAAATATTTTAGGAAAACTTTAAACCGTGTGGTATTAAGTTATAAAGAGAGATATTTTGATTTAAAAATCTTATTTTTTTTATTATGAATAACAACAAACTATGTTTACGAGAAAAAGCTAAGTAAAATAGTTTATCTTTAAGGGGCTAATAGCGTAAATTTAGCCTAATTTAAAGAAATTAAACATTTTTTAAGGAAAAATTTTTTTTACGGCGTATTTTGTGATTTGTAGGGAGAACTGATGATAAAAGGTGGGTTGCCAAGCGAATTTATTGACGAAGTTCGTGCTAAAAACGATATCGTTGATGTTGCATCTAAATATTTAACTCTTAATAGGCGTGGTGGGAACTATTGGGCTTGTTGTCCGTTCCATAATGAAAAAACGCCTTCTTTTTCTATTAAACAAGACGCTCAATTTTATAAATGTTTTGGCTGCGGTGAAAGCGGAAATGTTATAACTTTGGTTATGAAAATGGAAAATGTTGATTTTTTAACCGCGGTTGAGATGTTGGCTAAATCTGCAGGGCTTGAAATGCCAACAGATATAGATAATGCAGAAATGCAAAAGCGTAAGCGTGAACGTGATGTTGTTTATCACATTTTGCGTGCAACAACTGATTTTTACCATAAGAACTTGCTTGAAAATCACAATACAGAACAATATAAATACTTGCGTACACGTGGTATTAATGACGAAATGATTGCAAAATTCCAAATTGGTGCTTCATTAGATTATGATAGTTTGCCAAAGCATTTGAAACAATTAGGTTTCTCAGTTGAAGATATGGCAAAGGCAGGGGTGGTAGGAATAAGCGACAATGGTCGTGTTTACGATTTCTATGGCAAGCGTTTGATGTTTCCAATCTTTAACGGTTTTGGTGATGTTGTGGCATATTCTGGACGTTCAGTTGAACAGACAGTTGAACACACAAAATATAAAAACACACCACAAACAATTGTTTTTAACAAAAGCGAAATCTTGTTTGGTTTTAACTTTGTGCGCGACCTTAAAAAACAAAATAACATGCTGGACACAATCGTGATTGTGGAAGGGCATATTGACGTTATTGCTTGTCATCAAGCTGGTATAACGAATACAATAGGTTGTATGGGCACAGCACTCACAAGTCAACATGTGCGCAAAATCAAACAACTTGTTGAAAATGTTATTTTGTGCCTTGACGGTGATAGTGCAGGTGCAAATGCAACATATAAAGCCATTGATATTTTAAAAGAAGGTGGCTTAAATGTTAAAGTTGTGCGTTTGGCAGGTGCAAAAGACCCTGATGAATTTATCAAAAAATATGGTAAAGATAAGTTTGTAGACCAACTTGCAGCGGCAATCGATTGTGTGGACTTTGTGCTTAATGATAGCGCAAAGAAATATGATTTAAATTCTAACGCTGACCGCACAAAATACATACAAGAAAGTTTAAATTACATATCTAAATTTTCAACACCAGCCGAGCAAGAAATTTACCTTAGCGTGGTACAAAAACTTGTGCGTGTGCCGATAGATGCTTTGCGTAAAAGTTTGAATAATGTGCAAGAAAAACAAGTGTCAACCGAGCAACAGCAAACTGCACCAGAGCAAATAACTGACAACTATTTACTGGAAAGTAAAATTATGTTGTTGGCTTCAATTCTTTATAAAAAGATTGATAATTTGCGTGATGTTGAAATAATTTTCAATGCCGATGATGAATTAAAGCCGCTTTATGAGTATCTTAAAGAAAAATTGGCTGAAAATAAAAACATATCAATTTCAAGTTTGTTTGATGAATTTCAAATCAGCAACAACTCGCTTATTGACCGTGTTATTAATTACAATTTCCCTGACGAAAAGGTGTTTAGCACTTATTTAAGCGACACTATAAAACGTGTAAAACGTTATGCTTTGGAGCAAGAGCGTGAAAAAATCAAGCAAAAAATGCTTGTTGCCACCACGGAAGATGAGCAACTTGAATTTTTAACCAAACTACAAGATATAACCAAAAAATTAAAGGAGTAACTGTGATAAATATAGATAAAACAGACGAATTATACCGCTATTTAACAGGACTTGACGCACCAGATAAGGACAAGTTGTATGTTGAATTAGCAAACCTTGGCAGATATAAAAGGAAAGATGTAAGCCGCTATTTCCGTTCCACATTTGATTGCAGTGTAACAGAAGATTTAAGTGAACAAGATTTGGAATTGGTGATTGATTATTTTGCCGATTTAAAGAAAATTAAAAAACTTAAAAAAGTTGAACTTAATGCAAAACTTAAAAACTACGCAGCTACAAAAAATGAGCAGGACAAGCAAGATATAATTTCAAGCAAACTGCTTGACGTGCTTTATATGTGTATAGACTACAAAACCCTTAATAAAGACGAAGATTTGCAAGATTTAGTGCAAAACGCCAACCTTGGTTTAATGGAAGCTGTTGAGCATTATAATCCAAAGGCACACATTGATTTTGATGATTATGTTGTGTTCTGGGTTAGAGCAAACATTTTAAAAGATAAGGAGAAAAATAATGGTTAATATAGAAGAAATTGAACAAAAGTTGCTTCAACAATTTAAAGATAATCATCAACGTAGCATTTCGGAAGATAATTTTGTAAGCAAACTTATCAATAAATATGACGAAATTGATGCTGAACAAGTTGAACAAATTAAACAATTTATGGTTGCTCACGGAATAACAATCACTGATTCTGTAAGCGATATTCCGGTTGATGATAAAGAATTTCAAAACATAATCAGTCAAATCAATGTTAACGACCCGATTAAAATGTACCTTAAAGAAATTGGTAATATTCCACTTTTAACAGCGGAAGAAGAGCGTGAACTTAGCCGTCAAATCATTGAAGAACACAGCAAAGAAGCACGTAACAAGTTGTGTGAAAGCAACTTGCGTTTGGTTGTGAGCATTGCAAAACGTTATCAAAATAAACACAATATGCCTTTGTTGGACTTGATACAAGAAGGTAACCTTGGTTTGTATAAAGCAGTTGATAAATTTGACTATACAAAAGGTTATAAATTCTCAACATACGGCACATGGTGGATTAGGCAAAGCATCACACGTGCCATTTCAGACCAAGCAAGATTGATGCGTGTGCCTGTGCATATGGTTGAAACAATCTTAAAACACAATAAAGCAGTGCGTGAATTACTGCAAGAATTAGGGCGCGATCCAACTTTGGAAGAAATTGCAGCTCGCCTTGGCACAACAGTTGAAAAAGTTGTTGAAGTGCAACGTATTTCACAAGACCCTATCTCACTTGAAAGCAAAATGGGGCATGAAGAAGATAGCAAAATCGGTGATATTATACCTGATGATAGTGCGCTTTCTCCACAAGAAATTGCACAACAAAATATGCTAAAAGAACAACTTATGAGCGTGCTTGAAACTTTAACTCCAAGGGAACAAAAGGTTATTCGTTTGCGTTATGGTTTGGACGATGCTCATCCAAGAACTTTGGAGGAAGTTGGCCGTGAATTCTCTGTAACACGTGAACGTATTCGTCAAATTGAAGCCAAAGCATTAAGAAAATTGCGTCATCCATCAAAATTGAAAAAACTTAAAGACGATTTGATGGATGAAGACGAAGAAAGAGATAAAGGGAGAAGATAAAATAGATGGAAACAGTTGTAGATAAGCAAATTTTGGAAATTCAAAAACTTGATAGACAAATCAAAATGTTGGAACGTGAAGTTGCAAAATGTCCAGCAAGTGTAGACTTTCAAAACTATAAAAAATTTATGGCAGAGGGTCGTACAAGGCTTGAACAACTTGAAAAACAAGCCAACGACATTATCAAAAATTATAATGTGGCTGCTTCAAAATTCACACGTTTGCAAGGCGATAGTGCTATTGTTCGTAAACAAAACACCGATACAATCAGTTTAGAAAATGTTTCAAATTTAATTGGTGAAGCAAACAGCTTGGTTGGCGAACTCAGTGAAGAAAGCCGTCAAATGGAAGAACTTGTGCGTAAGGCAGAAGAAGTTGTGCGTAAATCACAAGAACTTTCACAAAAACTTACAGATGCAAAAATGCGTTCAGTTTCAATTAAGGCAAGGATTGATGCAAAACAAAAAGAGGTTGAACCAAAAATTGCGGAAATACGCAAAAAAATTGCAGAACTTGAAGTTGGTGTGAAAGATAAAGAAAAATATGAAAAATATAAAACAATGAAAGCTAATGGCATTTTCCCTGTGTTTGTTCCACTTGAAAATGAATTTTGCGGTGGTTGTAAGGTTGAATTGAGTTTGAATTTTATTGAAAAACTTAAAAATCAAAAACTTCTCACTTGTGAACACTGTGGCAGAATTATCATGCTTGATAAATAACAAATAGTTTGTTAAACTGATATTTTAAAAGTATAAAATAAATAACAATATTTTAACAATTAGCAATTTAGTACTAACAATAATAAAAGATTAAAATGGCTTGTATTATGCAAGCCTTTTTTATTGCTTTGGCAACTAAACATATTTATAACATCGGCAAAATAGATTTGTTTAATTAAGTATAAGAGATTTAAACTAAATTTTAGCATTAATAACAAATTGAAAAATCAAAAATAGCGTTGTTTCTTCTTTGCTGAAAGTTATAAGTGTTTTAATAAGCTTGCCATAAACAAGCTTAAAGTTATTTATTTTGTTTGCATAACATATATTTAAGTATGAAGGGTGGAAAGGTGTGGTCCACTGTTGTGGACTATTTTTTAATATTAAGCGCAGTGATAGGTGTAGGCTTTGCTTCTGGTAAAGAAATAAGCGTTTTCTTTTTTGATTTTGGCAAAATATCATTATTCAGTTTAGTTTGTTTTGGTTTGCTTTATATTTACCTTTTTTATGTTGTAAGTTATGTTAAAAACAAACTTGAATTGCATACATACAATCAGTTTAATGCCAAAATATTTGGTGGTTTAAGCAAACTTAGCACTTTGGTTATGTTGGTAAACTTTGCAATAACATGTGCTGGTATGCTCGCAGGTGCAGATTATCTGTTTGAAACATTTTTTGGTATAGGCTATAAAATTCCATCTTTATTGCTCAGTGTGTTGGTTTTGCTTTTGCTTCGTGGTGGCGTGCACAAAATACGCACAGTTGCAAATTTTATTATTCCAGTTATGATTGCTACTATTGTGATAAATTCAATAGGAAACATTAATCCAACGAATGTTCACTTTGAAGTTTGCAATCAAAGCGGGGCAGTGGCGGTCTTTTATGGACTGCTATTTGGCATAAATAATTTTGTTGCAGCACTGCCAGTTTTGTTTGAAGTTAAGGTTAAAGCAAAAGGCAAACTGATGGCAATTTTAACAATCTGTTTGGTTGTGCTTTTAAACATTTTGGTTTTGGCAAGTAATAACTTTTCAACCGATATGCCAATGTTTGAATTGAGTGCAAATATAAGCCCCGCATTTTATTATATTTATTTTGCAACTTTGGTTATGGCATTGTTCTCAACTTTGATGATTTGTAGTTACAATATGCAGACCATTTTGTGCAAACAAAAAACTTGGTTTGGCTCTAGTGCTATTGTACTTTTCAATTTAATTTTATCTCAAGTTGGTTACGCTTTTATTGTTCAATATTTATATGTTGCATCTGGTGTTATAAGTGCAATTTTTGTGCTTGCTTTAATTGTAATGATTGTTATAAATTTGGCAAAATTTAAAGCGGGGAATCAACCGCAAATTCACTCTCAAAATTTCAATTTTTGGCAACTGATTATTGATAAAAATTTAACAATTTGCAAGTTGATAAAAACTGGTTTAAAAAATTTTGTTTGTGAAAAAATTGCTTTAAATTTATCTTTTAAAAATCGTAATAAATATATCAAATTTAGTCAAAAGCAAAACACATAAATTTTATTAAATAATCTTAATATAAATTCGCTTTAAAATTTTATTTAAAAAATATTTTTTTCAATATTAAAAAACAATAAAAACTAATAATTTGTGTTAAAGAAATAAATATTTTTTAATTTTTTTATAAAAATAAAATTAAATTTATATTTGTTTGCTAATGTTAATTAATTTTTAGTTAATAATTTATAAATTCTAGTAAAATTTATGTGATTTTACTTATTTTTTAATGTTTTTTACAAATTTTAGTGTTATTTGTGTAAAATTTTTAATTTTTTATAACATTTAAAAGAGATGTAATAAATATATCTAATTTATTGTTTTAAGCAAAAATTTATCAAATATTAAATAAAATCAATCAAAAGTGTGAGTTAAATTGTCGAACATATTTTAATTCTTAAAATTTTTTTAGAGATTTGTTTTGTATAATTATTTATTGTATATTTGTTAAATTTTTAGATTTTTAAAAAAACATTTTTAATTAATTTTTAATGCAAAATTTAAATAGTTAAATTATAATTTTATAGTTGAATTTTTTGCTGTAAAATTTTAAGTTTTTGTTAACTTTTTTAATATAATTTTCAGTTTCTTGATAAGGAACAAAATCAAGTGTTTTTCCATTGGCTGAGTAAGCCTGATTTTTAAGCCAAGAGCGCACAACGGTTTCACCTGCATTGTAACTAGCAAGGGCAGTGTTTGTGTTGCCAAATTTGTTGATTAAATACTTCAAATATAAACAGCCAAAATTCAAATTTGTTTCGACTTCAAACAAGTTTTCTTCTGTTAAATTTTCATCTAACTTGTAATAATCACACATATAGTTTGCAGTTGAAAGTTTTATCTGCATCAAACCAATCGCACCCTTGTTTGATTTGGCATTTTTGTTAAAAGAACTTTCAGTGTTTATCACACTTGCAACCAAGGCAGGTGGCAAATTGTTTTGTCTTGCATAAAAGTTAATTTCGGTTTCATATTTTAATGGATACCTTTTGGCACGTACGATTAAAAAACCTGTTAAACAAAAACAGGCAAACACAATAAGGGCGGTGATAATGGTTGTTGTTTTTTTCATACTTATATGTTATGCAAAAACAAAACTTTGTAATCACAAATCAATAACTGGAAAATTGTACACTGGCTTTGATATATGTGTTGAAATCAGTTTTATGCCAATTTAGATAATGACTAATATTGTGAAATTTTATTTGAAATCTTTTGCAAATAAAAAATTAAATAACAAAAAATGGCAGCAAATATGCCGCCTACAATGTATGCTAAAATTAAAATTCTTTAAAATTTTTTGCAAATGAAATCACATCTTCACCAAATTTATCTTTTAATTTGTCGATGGCAGAGCATAAGTTTTCATTTTTTTGGTTAGTAAATAGATTCACTTGTTGCTCATCTGTTGCGGAAATCAAATTGCTAAGCGAAATGCGTAAGGCACGCACAGGTGCAAATTTTGTTCCTGCAAGGCCAATAAAAATTTCGTAAGCAAAATTGTAAATATCTTGTTCGTTGCTAAAATACATACTTTTTTTATGTTGAGCTCCGTTCCAACTGAAATCCGCATATTTGATACCAAGGTGAATTGTGTTAGCTTTAAAATTGTGTGCACGCATTCTGCCAGAAACTTTGCTTGCCAAATCGTGTAGAAAGTTTTTAATTTCGTCCAAAGTTGTCATATCATGCACGGCAGTTGCGCCATTGCCAACACTTTTTGTGTCTTCGTCCTTTGGAGTTATCAATTTATCATCATCAATGCCATTAACAGAATTGTAAAGATAAACACCAATCACACCAAAATGTGCTTGCAAAAAGGCGGGGGTAAGGCAATGTAGGTCATAAAGAGTGTTGATATTCATTTTATGCAATTTTTCAGCTGTGTGGCGACCAATCATAATCATATCATCAATTTTTGTGCGTTTTAAAATTTCAATGTGGTTTTGACGGTTGATTTCAGTAAGCCCCATAGGTTTTTTCATATCACTGCCAAGTTTTGCCAAACTTTTGCCCCAAGATATGCCAATAGAAACTGAAAGGCCTAATTCTTGTTTGATTTGATTTTGAATTTTTGTTGCCAACTGGATAGGCGTACAATCAAACAACTTTAAACTGCCAGTTACATCAAGCCAGCATTCATCAATGCCAAAGGGCTCAATCAAATCGGTGTATTGATAAAAAATTTTATGGCATTTATCACTATATTCTTGATATTTACCATGCTTTGGTGCAACACAAATCAGGCTAGGGCATTTTTGCTTTGCTTCCCAGATTGCTTCGCCAGTTTTAACACCAAATGCTTTTGCTAAATAGTTTTTTGCCAAAATGATGCCAGTGCGTTTTTTAGGGTCGCCAGCCACGGCAACCGCATAGTTTTTTAGTGAGGGGTTAAGCAAACACTCAACCGAGGCATAAAAATTGTTACAGTCAATGTGAAAGATAACCCTATCCATACTTGCTCCTTTTAATGTGTTTATTCTAAATTTTTGCAATAACTTTGCGTGGTTTAAGGCCTTTTGGTTAAATGTGTAGGGCTAAATGCCCGTTTATAAGCTAATTTGTAAATTTTATGTTTTTATAATTATAGAACATATGTTCGACATTGTCAACAATATTATGAAATTTATTGCGTAAATTAAACTTGATTTTAAATTGACTTTGGCTGGCGTGTTTTGATATACTAAAATTATTATGGAAAATGTTAGATTTATTAATGTTAAATTTATAAAAAGTGCAAGCAAAAAAGCCGAATTTGTGGCAGATGAATTACCACAAATTGCCATTGTTGGCCGCAGCAACGTAGGCAAAAGCAGCCTTATAAATATGCTTACAGACAACAGCAAAATGGCAAAAACCAGTTCAACCCCTGGACGTACTAGGCTTGTGAACTATTTTAATGTGAACAACCAGTTTTATTTGGTTGATTTGCCTGGCTACGGCTTCCACAAAGCTGGCAAAAATTTGGCATCAGCTTGGGACAGCGTTATGAACGATTATTTTATTGATAATCAAAACCTTAAATTGGTGCTTGTTTTGCTTGATTGCCGTCATGTACCAACCGATTTAGATAAGCAAATGTTAGATTATCTTGCAACAAATGAATTGCCAGCAGTTTTGATTTTAACAAAAACTGATAAAATTTCACGCAGTGAACTTAACAATCAAATTGCATTAATCGCAAAAGAATTGCGTTTTAACAAAGCGGTTATTGTGCCAACAAGCGCTGAAAAAAAGCAGGGTAAAGAGCGTGTTGCTGAAATTTTAAAAGATTATGTTTAAACTTAACTATGCTTAAACATTGAATTTGAATTTTGTCAAAGAAAGATAGTGTTAAAAGAATACTCAAAGAGCAATAGTAAATTAAAAATTGAATATAAGAATTAATGTGCAATTAAAAAAGCCTCGGTTTTTGAGGCTTTTTTGTTGTGCTTGGTTATTTCGCATTCTGCGATTGCGGACTAACTGCTGTTGGGTACGTACGCAAAGTATGTTTCGTTAAAACTCAACATGTTTGGCTTACTTTATCTCCGTCAGTTACTTCGCATTCTGCGATTGCGGACTGACTGCCGTAGGATAAAGTGGCAAATCGAACACTCCTGGGCAGACATCGCCACCAGTGTATGGTGTGCATGGTGGAATAGGGCAATAGCCGTAACTTGGCACAAGCACGTCTACGTCTGCAACGATTTTTAAAATTGTTGTTACGCATGCATTGATTGTAAATCCGCCAGTTGTGGCATTGTAAGTGCCTGCTGAAATAACTGTTGTGCCAAATGCAACAACGTCAATAGGCGTAAGAGATGGTTGTGGCACATACAAAACAACATCTTGAGGCAAACTGATAGTGCCTGTTGCCGTGCCTGGAACATTATTTGCATCTGTGTATGTAACTGTTACTGGAATGTTGATTGTTGCTTGCACACGGGCAAAGTTTGGTCTGTCGTCAAAACGTGTGATGTTTACGCCTGATACAGTTGCTTTTGAACCAACAACCGAATTACCACTAACAAAAGTTAATGGAGTGGTTGGATTTGCTGGGTTGAAGCCAGTGAGTGTTAAAGCATAATCTTCAAGTTGACTTTGGTTCATACATGCATCGAAAACTTTGGTTGCTTGTATGCAAATTCTTTCGCACAGCCCATTTGTAACATTATTCGTTTGCCCTGGGAAAATGCCAGGACGCGAATCAGTATAAAATGACATTTTAACCTCCTAAAATACTATTATATTTTATTCATCAAACGCAAATTATGTTAAAATTTGACCAAATTTAACTGCCTGCCAACTTTTGTTTGACAAGATTTGCTTAAATTTGCTAATCTCTTAATACAGAGTATTAACTTTGCCATTTTTTGCCTTAATTTGAGAACCACATATCGGCAAAATGGTGGCTTTATATAAATTTGTTTAAAAGGATTGGTATGATTTTTGCCGTTGTTGCCTTTATTGGCACAATAATTTCAATAATTTTAGGCATGTCAGTTGGCGTTAATATTTTAGGCTTTACTGACGGCTATATCATAAGGTCAGTTGCCAACACTTTGCTTATTTTGCTTGGCATAAATATTGTTTGTGCCATAGTTTGCCAATTTTTTGAAAAGAGAATTAATCCTTTTAGCAAATTGCATCAAGTTAACAAATGGGAAGAAAAGGTGTTTAAAGCCTTTAATGTGCGTGCATGGAAGGATAAAATACCAGAACTTGGCAAAACATTTAATGGATTTGATAAATCACAAGTTGGGGACATGAAAGATAATCAACATGTAAGGCGTTTTATCACTCAAACCATTGTGGCAGAGTATGTGCATATTTCCAGTGCAGTTTTAGGTTGTTTTGCTATTTTTGTTTGCTTGCCAACATGGCATATTGTTGGCTTGCCTTTAATTTTGGCAAATATAACAATCAATATGATGCCTGTTATGGTGCAAAGATACAATCGACCAAAACTTATGGCTTTATATAAAAGGAATGAACGTAGAGAGCAACTTGCTAAGACAACAGAAACCACTGAAAACATGCCAAATAACAGCACAACAGAAGGGGTGGAATAATGAAAGTATTTTCAATAAGCGACCTTCACTTAGATATTAACAACACAAAGCCTATGAACGTGTTTGGTCATGTTTGGGACCATTATATTGAAAAAATTGTGGCAGATTGGAACGAAAAAGTTGCCGATGACGACATTGTGATTTTGGCGGGGGACTTTTCTTGGGCAATGAAACTTGAAGATGTTGTGCCAGATTTTAAATGGTTAAGCACGCTTAAAGGCACAAAAATAATAATCCGCGGTAATCACGATTATTGGTGGCATAGTGTAAGCAAGGTGCGTTCAGTGCTGCCTGAAAAGTGCTATGCACTGCAAAATGACGCAATCAAAATTGGTGATTATATCTTTTGTGGCAATCGTGGTTGGTTGATACCAGAAGGCAAAAATTATACAGACGAAAACAATAAAATTTATGCACGTGAATTAATCCGCTTAGATTTATCTTTAAAGAGTGCACAAGCAATCAAAACAGGGGACGAAAAGATAGTGTATATCACACATTATCCACCTTTTAATAACAAAGTTGAGCCAAACGAGTTTACAAGTATGATTGAAAAGGCGGGGGTAGATTGTTGCATATTTGCACACTTGCATGGTTATATCAATCCAAAGATGATGTATAACGAAATCAATGGTGTTAAATATTACCTTACCAGTTGCGATGCACTTAATAACAAACTTATTCAAATCTATTAATATAAAAATTAAAGGCAAGAAGGCGAATGTATTAAGTTCAAACAGAGATTGAAGCTGAATTTAAAATCAAACCTATTGCCAACAAAAAGCAGAACATAAAAAGGACATTATGGAATTTAAACACATATCAGTTTTAAAGCAAGAGAGCATAGACGGGCTTAACATTAAACCCGATGGTATTTATGTGGACTGTACAACTGGTGGTGGCGGGCACTCTTTGGAAATTGCCAAAAAACTTACCACTGGCAGATTGATTTGCATTGATAAAGATACTGACGCATTGGCAGCTGCTCACGAACGTTTGGCAGAACATTTAAATAAAATCACTTTTGTTAATGATAATTTTGCCAACATTGACCAAATTTTGGCAGATTTAAACATTTCAGGTGTGGACGGAATTTTAGCTGACCTTGGTGTTAGCAGTTATCAAATTGACACAGCCACACGTGGTTTCAGTTTTATGAAAGATGGTCGCCTTGATATGCGTATGAATAAAAGCCAAACGCTTGATGCTGAATATATTGTAAATCATTATAGTGAAGCCGATTTGGCGCGTATTATGTTTGACTATGGTGAAGAGCGCAACGCAAGGCAAATTGCACGCAAAATTGTGAAACAGCGTGAAACAAAACCAATCACCACAACTTTTGAGTTGCGTGATATTGTTGTTTCAAGTTATCCACCAAAGTTTCAAGGCAAGCCAAGTTTGCCAAACAAGGTGTTTCAAGCAATCCGCATAGAAGTTAATAACGAATTGAACGATTTGCCAACAGCAGTTGAAAAAATGTTGCAAGTTTTAAACAATAATGGTAGACTTTGCATAATAACTTTCCACCCGCTGGAAGATAGAATAATCAAAAACACATTTAAACTGCATGCAACTGATTGTATATGTCCACCAAGGTTGCCAAAATGTGTGTGCGGGCATAAAGCAGATATAAACCTTATCACCAAGCATCCAATAGTGCCAACTGATAATGAATTGCTTTCAAACACTCGTTCAGGCAGTGCTAAATTGCGTATAGCAGAAAAGAAATAGACCAAGAACATTTAAACTAACAATACAAGTTAAAATAATTTTAAATTGAATTAAAATGCTTTAAAAATGGAATTGAGATATTTCTCAATAAACCAAATATATTCAAACAAACTTAAAATCGCTTTAAATAAGCAAACTAACTTAGAATGAAGCAAAAGAAACACAAAAGGAGGTAAGCAATGGAAGAATTGGAAAGACAAACACAAACCGAAACCACCACAGCAGTGGAGCAGGAAACAGGCACAAAAATTAATTTGGACGATTTAACTAATTTTCAAGACTTTGTTAAAAGCGAACAAGAGATAAAAAGCGAACGTAAACTGCAAGGTTTAACCGCGGCAGAACCAGCACAAGCCCTTGAAGATAGACCATTTGCACGTAAAGAAGATGAACATAAAAAGTTTGTTAAAAAACGTGTTAAATTGGTTACTGGCATCTATATTGCCATTGCAACCTTATTGTTATCTTTTGTTGGCGTTAACATTGGCACACTTGTTGCTTTAAATAAAAAGATTGATAACAATGTTAAAACAATACAAAGTGAACAAGAAAAAATAGAGCTTGTAAAACGCAGTGATGTGCCAGACGCAGATTTAACAGGCGAGGGTATATCAATAACTCTTAACCAACCACGTGATTATAATGACGATAATCACTCACTTAACTTGCTTGATAAACTTACAATTTTATTTAGAAGTTTGTTTAGTTAAACTTTAAATAGGTATAAATAAAGGCAAAACAGACACTACAAACAGTTTAAACAAACCGCTAAAATTTATTGAACAAGCATAAAGAAATCATAAAACAAACCAAACCAACAAGAAAATAAGAGCAAAATCAGTAGGCTACTGAAAAAATAAAGAAACAAAAGGAAAAACAAAATGGAAAAATTTGCAATATCAACCGATAGTAACACCGATTTTTATAAGGACGAAGTTGAAAAATACGGCTTATACATTGGCAGATTAAAATACACAATCACAGATAAAGCAGGCAATATCAATGAATATGTTGACGATTTTCAAACATATCAAGATTATGTTGATTTTTACAACACATTGCGCGCAGGCGCTTTGGCAAAAACAAGCATTTTAAACTTGCAAGCACATGTTGATTTGTTTACAAAAATGGCAGAAGACGGCGTTGTTAATGCTTTACATATTGCACAATCGGCAGGTTTAAGTCCAACTATAGATAATGCGAACAAGGCCATTGAGATTGTTAAAGAAAAATATCCAAATATTAACTATATTGCCATTGAATCAAGCACAACCACAGTTGGTGAGCAAATGTTGGTTGAAATTGCAATGAAGTTGCGCGACCAAGGCAAAACAAACAAAGAAACTGCAGAATATTTAAATTCAATCAAAAACAATATTCAACACTTTATCATTGCTGACGATTTAAAATATCTTTGCCGTGGTGGTAGGGTAAGTGCGGCCAGCGCCATGTTTGGCAGTTTGCTGCAAATCAAGCCTATTATTGAATTTACACGCTTAGGCAAACTTGAAGTAACACGCAAAATCAGCGGTTCAAACAAAGCGGTTAGAAGCGTTGTTGATGGCTTTGCAAATTTCACATTGAATAAAGAATTTCCACTTTCTAAAATTGTTCACACAGATAATTTGCCACTGGCAGAAAAAATCCAACAAATGGTGTTTGAAAAATATGGTTTTAAACCAGAAATTCGCATAATGGGTCCAGTTATTGGTGCTCACGTTGGACCAAATTCAGTGGCTTTTGCTTTTGTTAGTGAACAACCACGCAGTGCTGAATAGACTGATATTTATAGGTCTATTTAGGTTGTAAATTAACTTAAAATATACATAAAATAACGTAATATTTAAAGTATAATTATCTTAATTGTATATTAAACATTAAAATATTAAACACTGAAATCACCACATCTGTGGTGGTTTTTTGATGCCTTGTTGTGTTTTAAAGTTGGCAAAACAAATTGATTTATTATACTGCTTGTGCGTTTGTGGTGATAACAAATTCTAAAACAAATATTAAATAAATATATTTTAATATGAAAAAGTTTAAAACCTTTTATAACTTGTCCAACCTTCAAAAACGATTTGTTGCCATTGTGCTGATCGTAAGCACATTGTTTGTGGCATTACTAGGGCGATTGTTTTATTTGCAAGTTATTAACAATAAACATCTTCAACTTTTGGCAGCTGAGCAATGGCTTAGAGATTTACCTTTAAGCAGCAAGCGCGGTGAAATTTATGATGCAAATGGTGTGAGTTTGGCAACCACTGTTACAACCTATGATATATACGTGCGCGCGCGTAATGTGAAGCAACCTGACCTTTTGGCAAGAGAACTTAGCACATATTTAGGCAAAGATTATGAAGCAATGCACAAAAAAGTTACAGACACAAAGCAAAGCGAAGTGTTGATAAAAATGCAAGTGGAAGAAAGTGTTGCTTTAAAACTTGCAGAAATTGATGGCGTATACTTGGCACAAAATGTGGCAAGAGTTTACCCCTATAGCAGCCTTGGCACACAGATTTTAGGCTATTGCACAATAGATAATATGGGGCAGGCAGGGCTTGAAAGTTATTATGATAAATATATGCGCGGCGTACCAGGCAAGGCTTTAACACAAACCAATGCACGAGGCAAAGAAATTGATAATTCTTTAACATATTATATACCAAGTGTTCCAGGGGCGAATTTGCACACCACTGTTGATGTGCAAATGCAATCAATTTTAGAGCAGGAAATGCAAGCCGCATTAACAGAACATAACGCAAAAGGTGTTTCAGGCATAATTTTGGACGCGCAAACTGGCGGCATTAAAGCAATGAGTTGTCTGCCAAGTTTTGATTTAAACTCTCCACCAAGAAACGATTTAACCACACTTCAAACCCTAACCAAAAACAGCACAGTGGTTGACGTCTATGAGCCAGGCAGCACATTCAAACTTATCACTTTGGCGGCAGCATTAAATGAGGGGCTGACAAACATAAATGAACGCTTTTATTGTGGCGGCAGATGCAGTGTGGACGGAGAAACAATCAAATGTTGGCGCAGCATAGGCCACGGCAGTTTAACTCTGCTTGAAGGCTTTAAAAACAGTTGTAACTGTGTGTTTGTAAACTTGGCATTACGTGTTGGACTTGAAAAATATTATCAATACCTTAATTATTTTGGTATAGGCACAAAAACTGGCGTAGATATTGCCAGCGAATCAAGCGGAATTGTTATGGCAAAAGAAACCGTGCGCACAGTGGATTTGGCACGTATAGGCTTTGGTCATGCGGTGGCGGTAACACAACTGCAAATGGCGAATGTGTACGCAAAGATAACCACTGGCAATGATATAACGCCACACTTTTTAAACAGTATTTCAACCGAAGACGGAAAAACTTTGTATAAACACAATATAAGCAAGTCTAAAATCAAATTGAAAGACGAAACAATAAAAACAATAAACATGATGCTTTCAAACAACATCAACGCAGAAGGGCAGTTGACTTTTGTGCCAGGTTATAATGTTGGCGGCAAAACAGGTACAGCGCAAAAGTATGATGAAAATGGCAAAATTGCATCTGGCAAATATATTTCAAGTTTTATTGGCACATACCCCGCAGATAATCCACAATACGTGTTTATTGTTTGTGTGAACGAACCAAGCGCAGGGGCATATTATGGCGGTGTTGTTGCTAAACCTATTGGTGAAAAGGTTTTTAAACGCATTTTTGAAACAAAAGCAATTCAGCCAACTGATAAGTCGCAACTGGAAAATCAACCAACTATTGCAATGCCAGATGTTACAGGACTTACGGTGGCGGAAGTTTGTGCAAAACTTAAACAAATAGGGCTTAATAGTTTTGTTGAGGGCGAAGGGCAAATTATCATAACTCAATTGCCAAAGCCAAATACAATGCTTTATTTAGGCGAAATTGTTTATCTTATCTCTGGCTAGGCTAAACTTGTCAAAAAACAAAGCAAAAATGGTTATTTTGCCTTATTTTGCAAGCTGAGTTAAAACAAAAATTTTTTGTGATAAATTTAAAACAAGGGGGAAGATATGAAATTTTATAACATCATATCAAATCTTAAATTTATTGGCATAAAAAACTATCAAGATTTAGAAATAGATAGCCTTTCTTGCCGTTATCAAGAAAAGTGCACAAACAGCATTTTCTTTTGCATAAAAGGGCATACACAAGACGGCCACGATTTTGCCACCAAAGCCATAGAAAATGGTGCGGTATGTTTGGTTGTTGAAAGGTTTTTAGATTTACCAATAACACAAATTTTGGTTGAAAACACACGCAAAGCAATGTCATATATCAGTGCAGTTTTCTTTCAAACCTATGCCACAAAAATGAAGTTTGTTGGCATAACTGGCACAAATGGCAAAACAACAACCACATTCTTATTACGTGAAATCTTGTCAGCAATGGGGCATAACGTAGGGTTGATAGGCACCGAAGGCACTTATATTAACAACCTTATGCTGCCACCAGCATTAACCACACCAGATCCTATTGATTTGCACAAACTTATCAGCGATATGAACAACAACGGCTGTGAATACTGCATTATGGAAGTTAGCGCACATTCCATTGCGTTAAATAAAATTGATAATATTATTTTTGATGTGGTTGGCTTAACAAATATCACAAAAGACCATTTAGATTTCTTTATCAATATGGAAAACTACCGCAAATGTAAATATAGCCTTTTTAATTTAAGTCATGCCAAATGTGGTATCGTTAATGTAAATTATCAAATAAAAAATGTTCAACAAAACTTTGAATTGCTAACTTTTGGCGAAGCAGGCGATTTTAATTTGTTAAGCACTATGATGGACTTTGATGGCACAGATTTCAAGTTCCAGTTTGGTGATAAAATTTACGATTGTCACACAAATTTGGTGGGGCAATATAACGTGCTTAACTTGTTGCTTGCAATATCGGTGCTTAAAAAGTTAGGCTTTGAAATTGAAGATGTGCTTAAAGTGGTGCAAAAATCAACCTTTAATGTGCCAGGCAGATTTAATTTGCTTAAAACAAATGCTAACTTTAATGTGGTTGTAGACTATGCACATACACCAGACGGCATGAAAAACATTTTGCAAGCAATTAATGAATTGCCTGTTAAACGCATTATAACCGTGTTTGGTTGTGGTGGGGATAGAGATAAAACCAAACGTCCAGAAATGGGCAAAACTGCATGTCAGTTAAGCCAAATAACGGTGGTTACAACCGATAATCCAAGAACAGAAAATCCAAGCCTTATAATAGACCAAATTGTTGAAGGCTTGCCAAAAGAAAAGTATGTTCGCATTGAAGATAGAAAAACTGCCATTGAATATGCTCTCAGCATGGCTGAAAAAGATGACGTTGTGGTTATACTTGGCAAAGGGGCAGAGAACTATCAAGATATTAATGGTGTTAAAATGTTTTTTAGCGACTATCAAGTCGTGGACGAATTTTTTGCAAACCAAAGCAAAAGAGTGCAAACAACAAACAATAAACAGTTAGGTTAAAACCAAATTTAAATAGATTTTGTAACCGCACTAACTTAGTTTTATTTATTACTTAAAATTTAGAAAAACAAAACAGCACATTCGAAGCAAAAATTAAAGGAAATTATGATAAAAGTTATATTGATTTTTTTATCAAGTTTTGCTTTTTCAGTTTGTTTGATGCCACTTATAATCAAACTTTTTAGGAAAAAGCAAGCCAGCCAAACCATTTTAGGTTATGTGGAAGAACATAAAAGTAAAAATGGTACATTAACAATGGGTGGTGTGATATTTATGATAACCACACTAATTATGTGTCTATTATATATTAAGTTTGATTTAGATTGGTTTATCTGTTTGTTAGTTGCATTGTTTTTTGGCGTGCTTGGTTTTATGGACGACCACTTAAAAATCAAATATAAGCAAAACTTAGGTTTGCGTGCATATCAAAAGGTTATAGGACAAGTTGGTATAGCCTTAATTTTTGCATTTTTCATTTATTTTGGCACTCAAAATGGCAAAATTTTTTTGCTGTTTGGTGAAAAAACTTTTGATTTAAAATGGTTTATAATTCCTTTTGTTGTGCTGGTTTTGGTTGCCACTACAAATAGTGTTAATTTAACAGACGGTTTGGACGGGCTTGCTGGTAGCACAAGTTTTGTTTATTTACTTATGTTTATTGCAATAACAACAATTATTGGTAACCAACTTTATTTGAATGGAGAAACTGGCAAGATTTTAACCAACATTCAAAATGTAAATATGATGTCCGCTTCATTTATGGGTGCGATATTAGGCTTTTTGCTGTTTAACAGCTTTAAAGCAACAATATTTATGGGCGATGTTGGCTCTCTTTGTTTAGGCGGATATATCGGTGCATCAGCTTGCCTATTAGGGCTTGAACTTTTGGTGCTTGTGCTAGGCATTTGCTTTGTGTTTTCAGCCTTTTCAGTTATTTTGCAAGTGTTGGTGTTTAAAATCAGCAAAAAACGTGTGTTTAAAATGGCACCATTTCATCATCATTTACAAATGTCTGGCTTGACAGAACCTAAAATTGTGGTGTTGTATTCAGCAATCACATTTTGTGTTGGCTTAATTTGTATTATTTTTTACCTTTTGTGATATTTGTTTAAACTTAAAAATACATTAATTTGTAAACAAAATAATTATAAAGTTAGCATTAAAAGGTGAAATATGAATTTAAAAAATAAGGCAGATTTAAAGCAGACTTTTGCACTTAAAGGCAAAAAGGTTTTGGTTTATGGTTTAAGTATGTCTGGCGAGTGGGCAAGCAAACTGCTGTTAAAGCATAAAGCAAACGTTTTTTTGTTTGACGATGATTTATCGCGCTTAACTTCGCGCCGCCTTAGAAATTGTTTTGTTGTGCAGGCTGTCAATGAAAATTTTATTCAAAATATCGATTTAATTATAGTTTCACCAGCCATAGAAAAGGACAACCCTAACTTGCTTTTAGCGGCAAAACATAATGTGCCAGTGATGAGTGAAATGGAATTTGCTTCTCATTTTGCTAAAAAATTGGTTGCAGTAACAGGCACAAACGGTAAAACAACCACAGTGGAACTTATTGCTTCAATTTTAAATCAAAAACATAGGGCAGTGGCATGCGGCAATAATGGTTATGCAATGTCCCGTGCTGTGCTAGAAGGCAAAAACCGCATAATGGTTGCAGAAGTTAGCAGTTTTATGTTGGAGCATGCGTCTAGTTTTGCACCACACGTTGCCACAATTTTAAACATTCAGCCAGACCATCTTATTCGCCACAAAACCATGGCAGAATATAGCAAACTGAAATATAATATCTTTGCAAATTTAAAACCAAACGATTATGCAGTTGTAAATTTGGACGACAAAATCCATCCAACCACACCTTGCAATATTGTTACATATTCTTATCGCCATTTGGCAGATGTTTATTATCGCAAAGGGGCAATTTATCTTCATCAACAAAAAGTGGTGGATGTAAACAAACTTAAATTAAAAGGCAAACACAATATTTTAAACGTTATGTGTGCGGTGTGCTATGCTAGCATGTATAAACTGCCAGTGTCAAAAATCAAGCAGGCACTTATCAACTTTCAGCCCGCAGCATTTAGAAACACAGCAGTTGCAAGCAAAAATCAAATCAATTTCATTAATGATAGCAAATCAACAAATATAGCATCAACCATAGCCAGCATTGAGGCAGTTGATACACCAATAATCCTTATTTTAGGCGGTTCAAATAAAGGGCTTAATTATAACCAATTTTTTGCAAGGCTTAATAAAAAGGTAAAGCAAGTTGTGGCGTTTGGCGAGATTGCGTCAGTTTTGGAACAAGCAAACAAAACACATAAATTTGCAAAGTTTAAAAATTTGGCTGCCGCATTTGAATTTGCTTGCTCACAGGCAAAAGCGGGAGATACGGTTTTGTTTTCACCATCAAGTGCCAGTTACGACCAATATGAAAACTATGTTGAACGTGGCAAAGATTTTAACAATTTGGTAACAGCCTATGTTGAAGCAAAAACGAAATAGTATCATTATTTTAATTTGCACTTTGGCACTTGCAATTTTTGGCTGCGTTATGGTTTTTAGTGCAAGTAAATATGCGGCAACAGTGCAATATCACAACCCTTATTTTTATCTTAAAAAGCAAATAATCGGTGTTGTTATAGGCTTTGTAGGGTTGGTGGTGTGTTTATTTATTAATCACAAGGTTTATAAAAAACTTTATTGGTTGTTTTATATCGTTGGTTTGGTGTTTTTGTGCCTTGTTTTTGTGCCAGGGCTTAAACGCACAAGTTATGGAGCAACACGTTGGATAGGCATAGGCTCACTTACAATGCAGCCAAGTGAAATTGCAAAATTTTGTTTGGTTTTCTTTTTGGCAGGTTTTTTAAGTGATGGCGACAAACTTTCTAAACTAAAAAACATTATCATAACTTTGGCATGTGGCGGACTATATTGTTTGCTGATTATGTTAGAGCCAAATATGTCAATCACAATGTGCGTGGCTTTCACGCTGATATTTATGATGTTTGTTGGCGGATTAAGGCTTAAAGTGTTTGGCTTGCTTACTATTCCAGCGGCAGCGTTGGTTGTATTGCTGATTGTTGCAGAGCCATACCGCTTAAATCGAATTGTGGCATTTATTAATCCTTGGCAAAATCCACTTGATGAAGGTTATCAACTTATTCAGTCGCTATACGCTATCGGCAGCGGTGGAGTATGGGGCGTTGGGCTTTTTAACAGCCGCCAAGCCGAACTGTTTTTGCCGTTCAGTGAAAGCGACTTTATCTTTTCCATAATAGCAGAAGAATTAGGCTTTATAGGTTGTTTATGCCTTGTTGCTGTTTTTGCTGTGCTTATTATCACAATTTTTAAAGTTGGTTTGTCAGCTGATAATAAATTTTCTGCCTTCTTATGCTTTGGTATTGGTGCAATCATAAGCATACAAGTTATCTTAAACATTGCAGTTGTATCTGGCAGTATTCCGCCAACAGGTTTGCCGTTGCCGTTTATCAGCGCTGGCTCAACTTCACTTTTAGTATTTATGTCCGCAATAGGCGTTGTTTTGAATGTTGATAGGCAGAGCAGAAAAACTGCTGCATTAATTTGAGCAAAGTTAAGGTATTTTAAAAAATGTATACTGGGTGAAAAGGTATACATTTTTTTGTTTGTGTGGCACAATATTATGGATTATAACAAAGCGCATAGGAGATTGATGGTGAAAAATAAATCATTTAACAAAACACATAAAAATGATGTTGATAAAATTGTTGAAGTAAATTTGTCTAAAAGCAAAGACAATAAAAAGATTGTTTGTCCAGTTTGCGGATTTGAAGACTGGATGAAACACCATACGATGAATATTTAGAGGCTTCTTATGATATTTGCCCTTCTGTGGAGTGGAATTTGGTTTTGACGATATAGAATTTAAAAATGTGACCTTTGCCACAGCCAGAAATAATTGGTTAAAGAACGGGGCAAAATGGTTTAATAAAAACGAAAAACCAAAAAATTGGGATTTGGAAGAACAATTAAAAAACACCGAACTTCCAACAATCAAAAATTTAGAAAAGAGGTTGCAAAACAAATTTGAAAAACATTAAGAGCAATTAATTTGCTCTTTTTTATTAAATTATTTAGAAATTATAATACAACAACTTTAAGCGTTGTTTTTATTTTAACAATATTGACAGCATTTGATAAAAGTGATATCATAAATATATATTTAAGTATGTTTAAGGAGTCTGCTATGAAAGAAGTAACAATAACAGAGCAAGTAACTTATTTAGACTTAACACCTGAGCAAATTTTAAAGCTAAAAAAATTAATTGAATCTTTACATGACGAAGACAAAATGCTTGACGATAATTATTCACAAACATTATTAGATTTGTTCAATAAAATTAAAAAGCATACTTTGCCTAAACAAATTACTAAACAAATAATGAAGGAAGAGACTGTGGCAGAGATTCGCCAGAATTACGACTCTAAATTCATTGCTGACATTTTAAATTTGGTGGCGGAACATAATTATCGTTTTCATGCAACAACGATTGATTCTGCTAAGGCAATTATGCAAACAGGTTTAAAATTTACAGATGCTGGTATGACAGGCGATTTAAACAACACATCTGTAATGTTATCAAATCTTACTGATGATGAAATATTGTTTAATTTGTTTAACAATATGCACAAATATCAAAAACAGATTATTGTGCTGAAACCAAATGCAAGAGCCACACATTTGGAAGGTAAACACTATATTGTAAGTCCAGACCAAATAAAAGGTTATATTGATATTGAAAACCAAAAAGTTTTAGATAATCCAACTTTTGAATTTAATCAAGAAGAAAGACAATTAAATTTACGTCAAAAAACAAATTCAAGTGGAGAGAAAGAAAGGCAAACTCCACCTACAATCAATCAAATGTTAGATAGCACTATTGGTTATTTGAATGATAATATTAAAATTAATGGTTATAAAGATATAGATAACTACAATAGTGAAATGTATGACAATATTGTTTGGTTGTTTGATGTTATTTCAACTGGACGTTTAAATTACGACCAAGAGTTGTTAGAAAAATATCAATCACTTATGCAAAAATATAACACTATGGTTCAAGATAAACTTGCAGATATTCACAATGCAACAATATAAAAATAGAAAGCCGACTATCAGTTGGCTTTTTTATTTGAATTTATAAGTTTTATGTGTGAATAGAACTTACGATAATAAAATTGTTAGTTACTTTTATTACGCAATGTTGACATATTTTGTTGTTTATATTTTATAAAATAAATGAAACAACCATTATAATATATTTTAATAAATAAATTATAGATATAATATTTAGTGTGTTTAATATGATAAGTTAATATGATGAAAATAATTAGCGAATGATTAACACAAGCAAAATAGGCTTTTAAAACATATAAACATATATGAAAACAAAAAATCAAAATCAAACAACTTCAATCACTGAACAAAAAGATGATACATATATTATTCGTGGCGGAAATCGCTTAAATGGCAGGGTAAGGGTACAAACCAGCAAAAATGCAACCTTGCCTATTTTGGCTGCAAGCTTGCTTTCAAGTTGTAAGGTTAAAATTTGTGAATATCCGCACATAACCGATTTAGATAACATGCTAAACATTTTGCGTGGCATAGGTGTGAATATAGAGATAACTGAAAAAGATTTGATTATAAACAGCCAAAATGCCAATAATTTGCACTTAAATTTTGAATTGATGAAAACTATGCGTTCGTCAATCTTTTTACTTGGCAGTTTGCTTGCAAGGTTTAAAACTGCAACCATCACGCAACCTGGTGGCTGTAAAATCGGGGCAAGGCCAATAGATATTCACCTTAAATGTTTAAGGCAAATGGGTGTTAAAATTTGCGAAGTAGGAGAGTTGATTTTCTTTGACGCAAGCCAAGCGCATAACGCAAACATTAAGTTGAGTTTTCCTAGTGTTGGTGCAACTGAAAACCTTGTGCAATTTGCCTGTTTAACAAAAGGTAAAACTATAATATCAAATGCTGCGCGAGAACCAGAGATTGTTGACCTTTGTTGTTTCCTAAATAAAATGGGCGCACGCATTTCGGGTGCGGGAACAGAAAGAATAACTATACAAGGGGTAAATTGTTTAAAATCTACACAATATACACCGATAGGCGACAGAATTGTGGCTGGCACTTATATGGTGGCAACAGCAATTTGTGGCGGAAAAGTAACATTAACCAACGCTGTGCCAAGCCAAAACACAAAATTAATTGAAAAATTAAAACAAATTGGTTGTCAAATTACAACTGAAAATGATATAATAACTATATCTAGTGAAGGGGTGCAAACTTCGTTTGAAGCACTTTCAACAGGCACATATCCAAATTTTGCCACTGATTTGCAATCTCAAATGTTGGTGTTAAGTTGTTTTGCAGTAGGCACAACACAAATTTTTGAAACAGTGTTTGAAAACCGCTTTTTGATTGTTCCAGAGCTCCAAAAAATGGGTGCAATAGTCAATTTTATCAACAATAAGCATGTGTCAGTTTGGGGTAAAGGCAAGTTGCATGGTGCAAAATTAAATGCACAAGATTTGCGCGGTGGTGCTTCACTTGTATTGGCGGCTCTTGGTGCAAAAGGTGTCAGCAGTGTTGGCAATATTCACTTTATTTTGCGTGGATATGAAAACTTTGAACAAACCTTAGCTTCACTTGGTGCAAACATTAAGCGAAAATAATTTAATTAATGCTTGATTGTTTGTGCTATTTCGCTGCAATTAAATTGCGAAATTTAACCGTTATTGCTGAATTGAAAATCACAACTTATAGATACGTATAAAGATTTGGCATCAATTTAGCAAAACAAACAAAAATATAGTTTAGATTGAAAATAAATTGCATATGACAAAAAAATCTATTATCACAACTTCAATTTTGCTTTCGATTTTAGCACTGATTCTTGTATTATTCGGTGCTGTTTTTCGTCTGCGCCAAATTGATGTTGAAATTTCATTGCAAGAAGGTTCAGCCGTTGCAGTTACAAAAGAAGATATTTTAACAGCTTCCAAACTTAAACGTGGGGGCAGTATATTTATGGTGGACAAGCAAACCGCCATTGATAATATTGAACAAACATATTCCGAAATTAAAGTGGTGCAAATTGAAACTGTTAACGTTGTTAAAGTTAAAATTGTTGTGCGTGAACGTGTTGAAATGTTTTATGCTGAATATCAAAACACATTTTACTGCATGGACGAAGACTTAAAAGTTATGCGTATATTTGCAAAAACCAGCGAAAGTGAACCAACAAATTTGATTAAGATTGAAACTGATATTGGCATTACAAGCAACACAAAAACTTGTGATTTTATGAACAAAACCTATGCGGCAATCAGTTACGATTGGTTTGTTGCAATGTACACAAATGTTATGGTGTCAAATAGATATGTTGAAAGGGCAGATATTTGCTCACTGGTTGCATCAATAAGTTTTGAAAAAGCTTATGCATTAACAGACGAAGGCGAAAATGCAGTTCAATATACAAAGTTAGTTTTAAAAACTCGCAGTTTAAATGAAGGCGCGGCAGGCGGTATAGTTATGGAAATTGCAAATCCAGAGACAGGGCTTGACAGAAAAGTTAATATGTGTTTTGCGGCATATAATAGCGAAAGTGTTGATAACACACATGGCAAATTGGTTATCAAATATGATGGCAGTTTTGTTTACCTTCCTAACGATTAATTTTAGAAATTTTTAAATTTGTTTGTGTATTTAGTTTTTAAACCATACCACATATTGTGGTATGGCGTTTTTTATTATTAAAAATAAGCAAAATATAATTAACAAGTAATGCAAAATGTTTGACTGCTTTTTTTGTTTTTTATATAATTATATAAAATTAATCGGGGGCAAAGTGCATAAAAAATTGAACTTCTTGTTAGAAGTTGGTTCATCTAAATTAGTTTTAGTGGCAACCGTCAAGGGTAAACACGCAAGCAAAATTGTTGACCAAGCAACAGTTTTGTATGATGGCTTTATGGACGGTGAATTTTTGTCGCCTGATGATTTGGAATTGAATTTAAGTGAACTTATTGCAACAATGTCTAGCAAGTTGCATTCAAACATTCACTCAATTTCAGTTGGCGTGCCAAGCGAATTTTGTATGTGCGTGTGCAAACGTATTTCTCGCAAATTTGTTGAACCACACAAAATCACTAACCATGACATTGCAAATTTGTTTGAAGCAAATGCTGGCTTTGGTGATAGCAATGAATATAGCGTTATAAATTTTAGCCCTATGCAGTATATGTTGGACGATAACGCAGTTACAATGCAACCAGTTGGCAAAAAAACTTCAAGCCTTGTGGTGGACGCAAGTTTTGTTTTGGCAAAAAATTCTTTTATTAAGTTTATAACTGCTAAATTGAATAAACTTGGCGTTAGCAATGTTGATTTTATTTGCCAAGCCTTAGGTCAAGCAATCAAATGCGCACAAGACATGGAATCAAAACAACCAATTGCAGTGGTGGATGTAGGCCATATAACAACCAGTGTTGCAGTGCTTAAAGGTGAAGGCCTTGCATTGCTCAGTTCATTTTCAATGGGTGGTGGGCATATTTCAAGTGATATTATGCAACTTTTAGGCATGAACTTCAAAGATGCGGAATTGATTAAACGTAAAATTATTTTGACTATTGAGCCTGAACGCAACGAGTATTACGAAGCAAAGTTGCACGATAGTTGCATTAAAGCACCAATTAGCATGACAAATCAAATTGTAAAAAGCCGTATAGAAATGCTTGCAAAAGTGATAGGTGAAATTTTAGGCATAGATCCAGTTTTCAAGAATTATGATTTATATTTAACTGGCGATGGCATTGCAAACTTTAAAGGCGTTAAAACAATTTTAAAGCAACAAACTGGTATGAACGTACATATTTATCAAAATCAATTTGACACTTCAAAAAACAAATTACAAACTTCAATTCAAGGCTTAGTAACCTTAAATGATATGTTGGTTTAAATTAAAAGGTGGGGTTTATGGATTTATCAAACAACATTTGTAAAATTAAAGTAGTTGGCGTTGGCGGCGGTGGCAACAACGCAGTTAATCGTATGGTAAACGCTGGTATCACTGGTGCATATTTTGTTGCAGTTAACACAGACCAACAAGATTTGAATATGTCCCGTGCGGACGAAACAATCCAAATTGGCAAAACATTAACAAAGGGGCTTGGTGCAGGTGCAAATCCTGACCGCGGCCGTGAAGCAGCAGAAGAAAGTGTTGAAGACCTTAAACGTATGCTTCAAGGCACAGACCTTTTGTTTATCACAGCAGGCCTTGGCGGTGGTACTGGCAGTGGTGCAGCACCAGTGATTGCTCGTTTGGCAAAAGAAATGGGTATTTTAACCATTGGCGTTATCACAAAACCATTTAAGTTTGAAGCTCCAACAAGGGCAAGAAATGCAGATAATGCGATTGCTGAATTGCGTAAATATGTTGATAGTTTGGTTGTTATTCCTAACGAAAAACTTTACACAATTCTTAAAAAAGACGTGTCATTCCTTGATTCTTTCCGCTATGCAGACGATGTTTTACGTCAAGCAATCCAAGGTGTTAGTGAATTGATTTCTGTGCCAGGTTTGATTAACTTGGACTTTGCCGATGTTTCAACCATTATGCGTGATAAAGGCATTGCACATATGGGTATTGGTAAGGGCAGAGGCGCAAATAAAACAATCGAAGCAGTGCGCCAAGCAGTAACCAGCCAACTTTTGGAAACAAGCATTGAAGGTGCAACAGGCATCTTAATTAATATCACTGGTGGCCGCGATTTAACTTTAAGCGAAGTTTATGAAGCTGTTGACCTTGTGCGTGATGTTGCAGATAAAGATTGCAATATCATCTTTGGTGCACGTATTAATAACGACACAACTGGCGAAACAGAAATCACAGTTATAGCAACTGGTTTTGATGATGATAAATCAAAACAACCAGAAGCTGTGCCACAATTTAAAGATAATAGTGCAAATGTTCGTCCATTTACTGAACCAGTTAAACCACAAGAGCAAGAACAGGTTAACGAACAACCAGCGGAAGAAGAACAAAAACCAGCAGAGCCAGAAGATGAAGTGCAAGATATTTCAATCAAAGCAAAAAAACCATTTTTAAGTGATGATGATTTGCCACCTTTCCTTCGCAAACTTAAAAGATAAAAAGTAAAGATAGAAAGTTAGGCAATATTGTTGCTTAAAATAGTTTATATTGCATTAAAAACTTACTAAAAATAGGCTAGTATTAAATTAATAAACATAAATTTGAATTAATTATTTGCAAGTATATTTTGAAAATTAGCAAAACAAAAAGAGAAGCGAAAACTTCTCTTTTTTATTTTATCAATAAATCAATTAGTTTTGGTTGCGGTCAATTAAAAACTTTAACAAAAATTGATTTATTGTGTTACAACAAACTGCAGTTACAACCAAAAGGAAATAAATCGGTTTATTGATATAATTTTTTAACAAATTTTTCAAACAATGCAACTGCGAAGTACATAATTGAAGCAAGCACGCAAAGTATCACAGTTGAAGTCATAACAAGGTTTAAATTAAACACTTGCCCGCCATAAATTAACAGATAGCCAAGGCCTGCTTTGCTTACCAAATATTCACCCATAATTGCACCAATCCAACTTAAACCAACATTGATTTTAAGCGTAGATACAATATCTTTAAGCGAAGATGGCAACACAAGTTTAACAAAGATTTGCATTTTGCTTGCGCCAAGCGAACGTGTTAGGGCAATTAACTGCTTATCACAACTTGTAAATGCGTTTAAGATATTCATAATTGTTACAATCACAACAATCAAAATACACATAAACACAATAGCCTTGCTGCCAGCACCAAACCAAATGATAATGATAGGCCCAAGTGCAATTTTTGGCAAACTGTTAAGCACAACCAAATATGGTTCAAGCACATGGCGTAAAAAGTCGCTATACCACAGCAAGAAAGCCACAACAAAGCCAACGCTGGTGGCAATGGCAAAGCCAATAAGTGTTTCTTTTAGAGTGATTGAAGCGTGATACCACAACTCACCAGAACGATGTAATTCACCAATAGTTTCGGCAATTTTGCTGGGGCTCGAAAAGAAAAACGGACTTATAATTTCATATTTTGTAAGCAACTCCCAAGCCAAAAGCAAACTGATAAGCAACAAAACTTGTGTGGCAACAATTATTGCTTTTGTTAAGTTTTGTTTGGCAATATATTTTTTGTGTGCAACGCTAAAAATCGGTTTTTGTCTGCCTAAATTTTTGCGTTGTTTTGGTGGTGGTAAAACATTAATTTTTTTGTTTTTCATCTTGAATTTCCTGCCAAATTAAGTCAAACATCTGTTTTGCTTGTGCTGTTTTGCGCCTTTCAAATGGGGTGATGCTTGCATCAAAATTTAAATTATGCACAGCTTTAACTTTGCCAGGTCGGGCAGACAGCACTATTATTTTATCACTCATACTTATTGCTTCCTGAATATCGTGAGTAACAAGTATGGCGGTTTTCTTTTCTTTTTTTATTATTTCAAAAATATGGTCGCACAACTCTAAACGTGTTTGATAGTCTAACGCACTGAAAGGTTCGTCAAGCAATAACAATGCTGGTTTAAGGGCGAGTGTGCGTATCAAAGCAACACGCTGACGCATACCACCACTAAGTTCGTGTGGATGCTTTTTTAGAAACTCTGCAATGCCATATTTTTTAGCAAGTTCAACGGCATAAGCCTTGCGTTCGACAGTGTTTTTGTGCTTTATTTCAGGGCCAAAATATATGTTTTTTTCAATGGTGCGCCAAGGCAACAAGTTGTCGCGTTGGAACATATATCCGCACAAATCTTCTTTAACATCTGGCGTTTTTCCGTCAACCATGATTTCACCACTTGTTGGTTTAATAAGCCCTGCCACAAGCGATAATATGGTGGTTTTTCCGCAGCCCGAAGGGCCAACAATCGCCACAAATTCGTGATTTTTAATGTTAAAACTAACATCTTTTAACGCATAAGTTTCACTGTCTAAACTTTGGTAAATCAAATTTAAATCTTTTACTTCAACAAGATTATTTTTATTCATTTGATTATTGTTGGCAGAAAGTTTGCTGTTTTCCGCCACCAAATTTATTTTGTTTGTGTTTCGTTTAGTTGAATTTACCACTATCTTTCAACTTCGCTTGCATAACTGGTGTTAACCGCAGTTGACCATTCAACACGGCCGTTAAGCTCACCAGCACCATCAATGATATCTAACATCAAGTTCCAAGAAGATTGTTTAAGCACAAAACTGCTTACATACGCACCGATGCGAATATAGTTTTTAACTGACGCCAAAATCAAAGCATCACTTGTTGTTGTGAATGATGGTTTAAGGGCAGAAAGAATATCTGCATCTTCTTGTAAATTGTTAGCATCAATCAAATAGTTATAGCCCTTTTTAAGTGCACGCATAAATTTAGCAATCTTTGTTCCATTTTTGTTTAGATAATCATTTGTTGCAACAAAGCAAGTGTAAGGCACATCTTTTACTTCATCGCCAAGGGCAGACACAATGTTGCCAGTGCCGTCAAATTCACATTGGCTTGCAATAGGGTCAAACATAGTGCAATAATCACCAGTGCCAGCAATAAATGATGAACTGGTCAAATTGAATGCAATGGTTGTATCTAAAATTGTGTCCACATTTTCGCCAAGTTCAGCACCAGGTTTTAAGCCATGTTGCTTTAAAATGTATTCAAGTGTCATAGCTGGCATTCCGCCTTTACGGCCTGCAATAATGCGTTTGCCTTTAAGATTTTGCCAATCAAAGTTAGGCTCTGCATTTCTGCCAACAAGGAAAGAGCCATCACAAGCGGTCAACTGTGCAAAAATAACAGGGGCATTTTGCATACCATTGTTACGCACATAAACCGCACTTTCTGGACCCATAAGACCTATATCTGCGTTATTAGAGATAAGGCTGGTCATAACAGTGTCGCTTCCGCCAGCGTTTGTAAGTTCAATTTTAAGCCCTTCATCTTCAAAATAGCCTTTGTTCATGGCAGCGTAGAGCGGAGCATAAAAAATTGAGTGTGTAACTTCACTGATGCGCAAAACATTGTCGTCCTTCTTTTTGCAGCCAACGCCAGTTAACATAACGGCAAAAACTGACATTATGGCAACAAGCAAAATAGAAATTTTTTTCATCCATTCTCCTTTTTGGAAGGTTTATAGTGGTTTAATGCTTCCATATCTCATTGTATGTGCTGGTGCGGTTTTTGTTAAAATTTCAGTTAAATAACGCAATCGGCCAGTTAATTATTTGCCAGAATTTTGCTTTTGTGCTACAATGCGAATAATCAAAAAATTAAACTAAAATAATTTTTCACTTAGAGGTTAGCATGAAAAAAGATACATATTTTAAACTTATGTTTGCCATAGAAATGGCTTTGTTGCCACTTGCTATATTTGCAAAAATGTTTTTGCCAGTATGGTCGGTTGGTTTGTTTGTGGCAGGGATTTTATTTTGCAAAATTTGGCGTGAAATTTTCCGCAATAGATTAAGTAAATTTCAAACCATAGTTAGCATAATTGCAAACATTGCAACCAGCACAATTTTGCTTGCATTGTTTATGAATATGGGTATTTTAAATATAGCTATTGGCGTTATCACAATTATTGCAATTGCAATCAAATCAGTGTTTGAATATATTATGTTCAACACAGAGTTGCCAGAATTTATTGACGCTGTTGCATATTGCAGCATTTTGTTTGAGTGCTTAACATTGTTTTCAATGACATTTGCTTACGCCAACGGCACATTGCTTTCAATTTGCTCAATAGCATGCATTTTAACAGCGGTTGTATATGTTGGTTATGCAATTTATTGGCTTATAAAAAATATGCCTAAAAAATCACGTTAAACTTAAAATCTATATTGACAACAAAAAAACATTGTGCTATCATAAAGGCAGATAAAACAGGCAACAACCAACACTAAAAGTGTTTAATCACAGTTGTTACCAGAAAGTAGGAGAGATTATGTCAACATTATTATCATTTGTTAGTGTTTGGGAATTTTTGTTAAGATACACCGTTATTTCAGGTATGGTGGTTGCAGCAATCGGTGTTGCAATTTGCATGCTTGCAAAACGTATTACTTTGGCAAAACGCCACACAGACAGTTTGCCTAAAAACGATAAACTTTATCAAGGTCTTATGCTTACAGGTGTATGCCTTATCTTGTTAGGTTTAATTTTAATTGCTTTGCCTATTGAAACAACATTCTACAAAGGTTAATATGCAACATTATTTTATTGATAAACAACACGTTGAAACCGATTTCTTTGATTTCAACGACCAAGTTTTAGGATTGAATTTATGCTTTCGCAGTTGCGACAGCATTTTTTCTAAAAACAGAATAGACGATGGTAGCAGAACATTGCTTGAAACCATTGCAAAAAAATGCACACTTTCTGGCAACTGTCTTGACCTTGGCTGTGGGCTAGGCGTGATTGGCATTTCACTTGCAAAAAAGTTCAACTTGAATTTTGATATGGTTGATATTAACGGCACAGCAGTTAAGTTAAGCCGCCAAAACACAATCACAAACAATGTTCAACGCCAAACCAATGTGTTTGAAAGTGATGGCTTTTCTAATGTTAGTGAAATGTATGATAACATTATCACAAATCCACCAATAAAAACTGGCAAAACATTGTTGTTTAACCTTATGGACGGAGCATACCAACATTTAAATATTAATGGTCAACTTATATTAGTTATACGCAAAGACCATGGCATGGAAAGCCTTAAAAAGTATTTGATTGAACTTTTTGGTAACTGTGAAATTATTGAACGCAACAAAGGTTATTATATATTAAAATCAATTAAAAATAATTAATGCAGAGTTTGGCGTTGTATATGTTAAACCTGTAAATCAAAAACAAAAAAATAAAAGCCTTACACAATTGAACTGTTTTAAATAAGATAAGCAAAATTTATGTAAGGCATTTTTTATTGCAAAAAACAACAAATATTGCCAATTTTAGCATATTCTTTTGACAATCAAACATAAATTTATTATGATATTTCTATCATAAAAGGAGGGAATTATGAAAAAATGGTTAGGGATGATAAGTTCCGCAGTAATGGGTGTGCTTGCATTTGTGTTCTTGGCAATCGGCAACTTTTTTACAAAAATGTCTTATGCTGGTGAATCTCAAAGCAAAACAGCTTCAGGTTATGAACTTATCAAAGAATCAACTGAAAATGCACCAAAAGGTTTTGGCCTTTACAAAGCGTTCACAATCATTATGATTATTGTGGCAGTTTTGTTGCTTGTATGGGCAGTTGTTATGTTGCTTAACAATTTAAATGTGCTTAAACTTAAGTTCAATTTAAATCTTGTTAACACAATCCTTCTTGCTGTTTTTGCAGTTGTAGTGCTTGTTGCGTTCATTGCTTTAATTGTTATGGGCGTTGATACATCAACAAGTGCAATGGGTATGAAACTTTCTGCTGGTCCAGCAGTCGGTGCATACCTTAACCTTGTGCTTGCTCTTGCAGCATGTGCAGGCGGCGTTGTTGCTTTGGTTAAGAAAAAAGCATAAAACAGTTTAAAATTGTTTTAAAACACAAACAACAAACAAATTAACACCATATTTCTATGGTGTTTTTTGTTTGGCTATTGGTTAGAATGATTAAAGATTTTGCGGCAAAAATAAGTTTTATTATTTTGTTTCAGTGCAAATTTATTATTGAAAATTTTGATGGTGAGTAATAGATTTGTTTGTTATTTTACATTTCAAATTAACAAATTATCACACAAATCGAACGAAATAAGGCTTTAACTTTGTAAAACAAAATTAATTTGTTAGCACCAATGTTTGCTGAGCAGGTTGCAAACGATTGTTTATTGCTGTGCCAATTTGACAGCGATAATTTGCGCTCCAATCAAAACAATTGCAGTTGCAAGAGTTGTAACTGCCGTAAATTGTGCTGGAAAGTGGCAAACTTAAATTGCTAGCGTTTACAAAATCATAACAGCCAGACCTAAAATAAAAATAATACATAATTCACCTTAATTCAGTTTATGCATTACAACATGGATTGTTAAAATTGTATATTCAAAAGGCAGCGAATATTAAAATTTCAATTTGTAATACCACTAAAAAATAACAATATAAGCCTAAATTTTTGTTAATTTAATTGTTTTAAAAAGTCATCACAAATATTTACATTTTTTTTAAAACATAAACTTAAAATTAATGAGTAAATTTAAAGTTTGTGCATATGATAGGTTAGAGGTAAATATGCGAGAGATAGCCTTGGCTGCTCAACTTAAAAATAAATCAATCATTGAATATTTGTATGCAAATGTTAAATCTAAAATTGATTTTTGCAAAACAATTTTAACTTGTTATAATGACAGCAATTTTGCATACCTTCTTTTTGCATGTGATGAAGCATTTATTGCCCCTTGTGAGCAAATTTTAAGTGATATTATCATTGAATATATTGAATCGGTTTATAAGGTGAATTATTTAACAGAAAAAATCAAAAATCCACTTTGTGATAGCCTTACTTTTACTGCATATATTAAGGTTTTGGCATTGTTTGATAAGTCTACTGACGAATCTGCGCTTAAAAGCATTTTGTGTTTTAATCAATCTTTTGCCGAGGCTGGGCAAAGCATTTCAGCTAACGAAACATTACACCTAGATTCTTTTTTTGAATTTAGGTTAAATCCACTTAAAAAGCACTGGGACAATCTTGCCGAACTCAGCAGTGATAATATCATGCTGTTTAATTCTGGCACTTTTGTGGATGTTATTCGCTTTTTAATCAACACAATGGACAATTTGGTTTATAAAATTAAAGTTGTGATAAATGGCGACCACTATTGCATCTACAATATGAAAAACAAAAATGCAAGGGTAAAAAAGATTGCAGAATGCACTAATTCAGTGGACTTTATCACAAATGTGTTGAATAGTTGCCCTAATTATATTGACGTCTATTTAAACACAGGGGCAGAGTGCGAAGCAGTCAGTTTTTTAAGCAACATATTTTCAAACCGCCTTAAAGTTTACACAAAATGTTAAAAAAAATTGCAAAAATTGTTGACTTAATGCTGTTTACGTTTTAAAATATAATTAACTCAATAGGTTATTGTTTGGACAAGTAAGTTAAAAGTCCCTGTTAAGAGAGAGTGCATGCTGGCTGAAATTTGCACATCACACTTTTAAAAGAAACCACCAATCAGGCCAACGCAAGTAAACTTGCATAATAAAGTGAACACACCAAAGTTAATTAAAACTTTTATGTTGTTAAATAGGGTGGAACCGCGGTAAATAATCGTCCCTAGCATAAACAAAATGCTAGGGTTTTTTGTTTTTAAAACCGAATTTGTTATAAGAAATAAATTTGGCAAAAATAAAAACAAAAAGTTGAGTAACCTTGGCAAAAGGAGAAATTATATCTAGAAACGGTATAAGATTCACCTTTTCGCTTGCTGAAATTCAAGCATCTATCAATCAAAAAGGAGAATATTATGGAAAAAGAGGAACTTGAAAAACAAGAAGAATTTAACAAAAAGCAAGAAATGTATCGCCACAGTATGGCTCATGTGCTTGCAAAAGCTATTAAAGAGTTATATCCAAACGTAAAACTTGCCATTGGTCCAGCCATTGACAATGGTTTTTACTATGATTTTGACAATTTAACAGTTAATCAAGACGACTTTGCTAAAATTGAAGATAAAATGAAGGAAGTTATCGCACGTAATGAAGATTTTGTGCGCAGCGAAGTAACACGTAAACAAGCCCTTGAAATGTTTAAAGATGAACCATATAAAACTGAACTTATCAACGATTTGCCAGAAGATAGCATTATATCAGTTTATCACACTGGCAGTGATTTCTATGATTTGTGCCGTGGTCCACACGTTGAAAACACAAAATTTTTGCGTGGTTTTAGTTTTAAAATAAGCAGAGCAAGTGGTGCTTACTGGCGTGGCAGTGAAAAGAATAAAATGCTTACACGTGTTTACGTTTATGGCTTTTTAAATAAGGACGATTTGAAAGAGTGCTTGCGCTTGGAACAAGAAGCACGTGAACGCGACCACCGCAAAATAGGTAAAGAAATGGGCATATTTATGTTTAACGAGTTGGTTGGACGTGGTTTGCCAATTTGGTTGCCAAAGGGCTTTACTTTACGCCGTCAATTAAGCGATTATATTATGAATAAAGAAATTGCTTTAGGTTACCAACATGTTATGACACCATCACTTGGCAATGTTAACCTTTACAAAACTTCAGGCCACTGGGACCACTATCAAGATGCAATGTTCCCTGCAATGAAAGTAGAAGAAGAAGCATATGTTCTTCGCCCAATGAACTGTCCACATCACATGGTTATTTATAAACAATTTCAACACTCATACCGCGATTTGCCTTTGCGTATAGCTGAAATTGCAAACGATTTTAGATACGAAGCAAGTGGCACTTTGGTTGGTTTGGAACGTGTGCGTGCGCTCACTCAAAATGACTGCCACATTTTCTGCCGTCCTGACCAAATCAAAAGCGAAATCCAAGGTGTCATTGACCTTATTTTGGATGTTTATAAAGATTTTGGTTTTAAAAATTATCAATTCCGTTTGTCTTTACGTGATCCTAAAAACACTGAAAAATACTTTGGTAATGACGAACTTTGGGAAAAGAGTGAATCAGCCTTGCGTGAAATCTTAAAATCAAGCGGCGCAAATTATTATGAAGCAGAAGGCGAAGCAGCTTTCTATGGCCCTAAAATTGACGTTCAAGTTAAAAGTGCAATCGGCCATGAAATCACACTTTCAACTGTTCAACTTGACTATCAACTTCCTGAAAGATTTGAACTTGAATACGTGGACGAAAACAACCAAAAAGTTCGCCCAGTTGTTATTCACCGTGCTATTCTTGGCTCACTTGACAGATTTACTGCATTTGTTTTGGAAGAAACAAAAGGTGTTTTGCCAACATGGTTAAGCCCTGTTCAAACAAAAATTATCACAGTAAGCGAAAACAACGCTGAATACGCACAAAACATCACACGCAAACTTTGCGTTGCTGGTGTAAGGGCAGAAGCAGACATTGAAAATGAATCTGTTGGTAAAAAAATTCGTAACGCAGTGCTTGAAAAAGTGCCTTATATTTTGGTGCTTGGCGATAAAGAAATGGCAGATGGCACGGTTGCTGTTCGCCGCCGCGGAAGCAAAGATACTGAAACAATGAATTATGCTGACTTTGAAACAATTATTTTAAATGAAATCAAAACTCATGGCAACCAACAATAAGCACAAAAAACTGCTGAATTGATTTATGTGAAAAATTTAATTTTGGTTTAGTCTAAAATCAAATTCAAATTAACTAATATGAAAAATAAAACAATTTTAAAAGCAATTCAATTTAGTTATATTTTAAAATACAAAAATCACTGCAAATTGCGGTGGTTTTTTGTTTATTTATTTGGTGTAAAAATATGTTTTGTTTGTTATTTGTAAATTTAATTGACATTAATTGGTAATAATTTTAAAATAAAATTAAAGTGAGGTTTATATGAACTTCTTTAAAGCATTATGGTGCAGAACATATCAGGCAACTTTTAAAATGTTGTTGCCTGTTTTGCCTTATCGCGAACCACAAATTTTAAAAGATTATAACGAGTTGGTTTTTGAGTTTAAACGCACAGGTGTTGAACGCTGTTTGCTTGTTACAGATGCAGGGCTTAAAAAACTTGGACTTACCAACGATTTGGAATACACTTTAAAACAACACGGCATACAAGTGTTTGTTTATGACGGCACAGTGCCAAATCCAACAACTAAAAATGTGGCTGATGGCTTGGTTATGTATTTAATGAATAACTGCCAAGCATTAATAGGTTTTGGCGGTGGTTCACCTATGGATTGTGCAAAAGCAATCGGTGCAAGGGTGGCAAATCCTAAAAAATCACTTGCAAAAATGAAAGGTGTGCTTAAAGTTGGCAAAAAATTGCCACCACTTGTAGCAATTCCAACCACAGCAGGCACAGGCAGTGAAACAACACTGGCAGCAGTAATAACAGATGAAGAAACACGCCATAAATATGCAATAAATGATTTTCCGCTTATTCCAAAATACGCAATTTTAGATGCAAATTTAACAGTCGGCATGCCTGGTAAAGTTACAAGCACAACTGGTATGGATGCTTTAACACATGCAGTGGAAGCATACATTGGCCGCAGCACAACACGCCGTACAAGGGAGTGTAGCAAACAAGCGGTTAAATTGATTTTTGAAAATCTTGAAACAGCTTATAAAGACGGTGGCAATTTAGAAGCACGCCAAAATATGTTGCATGCGGCATATCTTGCAGGGCTGGCTTTCACAAAATCATATGTTGGTTATGTACATGCCATTGCGCATTCGTTAGGTGGTAAATATAACACACCGCATGGGCTTGCAAATGCTGTGATTTTGCCTTATATGTTAAAACGTTATGGTAAAACCATTTATAAGAAATTATATCAACTTGGTGTGTATGCTGGCTTGTTTGACAACAATATATCGTATCAAGAAGGTGCTGAATTGTTCATTGAAAAAATTGAAGAATTAAACAAAAATATGGATATTCCAACACACTTAAAAATTGAAGAAGCAGATATTGATGAACTTGCTGCAACTGCTGAAAAAGAGGGCAATCCACTATATCCAGTGCCAAAACTTTTAACAAAAGAGCAACTTAAAGAGATTTATTTGCAAATTAAAGAATAAATTGAACAAATCGAAAAACGCGAAAATAATTAAAAATAAATGCAAAAACAATTTTAAAAACTTAAGTTAGAAACGCAAAATTAAAATGTAAAATCAATACGGTAAAGCATATTAAAAAGTGCGAATTGAGTTTTCAATTGTAAGCAGAAAAAATGCTATTTAGCAGAAATTTGGGGGAAATATGTCAAAATCAATCACACTTTCAAACATAATCATGTTTATGCTTATTGCTGTTGGTGATGTTGTTTACATTTTAACAGACGCATTGCTTGCAAAGGCTGTTACAAGTGCTTTGTTTGTTATTTTAGGGCTTATTAACGCAATATATTCTTACAGCGAAATTCGCACAAACTGTAAATTTATGTATCTGCTTTTGGCAGGGCTGTTTTGTGCTTTTTTAGGTGATGTTTTGCTTGAAATCCAGTTTGTTGTAGGGGCGGCATTGTTTGCAGTAGGGCATGTTTTCTTCTTTATTTCATACCTTACACTTCAAAAATTTAACTGGAAAGATTTGATTCCAGGTGCTGTGGTTTTTGTGCCTGCTTTATGCCTTATCCTATTCGCTCCAATTTTTAATTTTGGCGGTGCATTAATGGAAATTGTTGCAATTGTCTATGCTTTAATTATCTCTTTAATGCTTGGCAAAGCAATTTCAAATTTAATCCGCAAAAAATCGGGGCTTAATATCATGCTAGTTGTTGGCAGTGCATTGTTCTTCTTTTCGGATTTAATGTTATTATTTAATGTATTTGCGCATGTGCCTGTAACTGGAATTTTGTGCTTGGCAACATATTATCCAGCGGAAATTTTGCTTGCTTGTTCAATTCTGTTTGCAAGAGATAAACAAGAAAAAAATGAAGAAATAAATAAGATTTTGAACAACTTAAAAGAAGATAATAAAACAGAATAAAAATTAAAAGGCAATTAAAATTTTGGTATTGACAATCTTGCTTGGTGGTGTTATCATAGCGGTATGAAAAACGCAAAACAAACTAAGCAAGATTTTTGTATATGGGTTGACGATTGCCGCAACAAATATTTAGACATCGTTGAGGAAAGTAATGGCAATGCAACACAAAACGAAGTTGATGAAAAAATTAAGGATTTTAAAGACTATTTTTTTAGAGATGTATCTGTGCTTAAATCTTTAGATATCAACGATTTGCTTTTTGTTGCCAGCTTTAATAGTGAATTGAAAAACAATCCAGATATTGAAGAATATGTAACAACAAGGATTTTAAGCCAAAATGAAGAAGAAAATTTACATATGCTGTCAGCATTTTTAGCCAACACCGACACTATTTTCAATATGGAATATGATAGCATCAATGTGGTTGTGAATCACCTTTGTGATAAGGTGGAAAGCGAACCTGGTTACTGTTTTGAATTGCCATTTTTGAAAGAAATTCAAACAAAGTATAACGACTTTGTTGAAGAATGCTTTTCATTAATTGAAGAATATGGCTTTGTTGGAATATCATGTGAAGCAAAGATGATTCAAAAGAAGCTTAAAGCAGCCATAAGTAGTTCAACCTTAAAAAAGGCTGACTATCTTGGTTGGAAAATAGTTAAATAGTGCATAATAAACATATTACAATAACACAGGCAAACACAATTAACAATAAAAAAGATAAAATACAATTAAAAAATATTAACAAAAACTGTTGACAATCAGCATTAAGTTTGATATTATAATTCACGTAAAAGTAGGAGTTACCACTTCTCACCTTGAAGCAAAAGCGACAATGGTTTTAAAATTTAACAAAAACAATCTGTTGATATATAAGCAGATTGGCGTTAATTTTGAGTTGTCTGTTTCGGGTGCTTTTACATAAAGTTACCCATTTTTTTTGGGCAGGAGGAAATTTGAAAGAATCACTTAAAAATGAACAAATTGTTTTGGCAGAAGTTCGTTTAATTGGTCCAAACAGCGAACAACTTGGCATTATGTCAAGCGAAAAAGCAAATGAAGTTGCTTCAAATTATGACCTTGACCTTGTTCTTATTGCACCAGACGCAAAACCACCAGTGTGCAAGATTATGGACTATGGCAAGTTCCGTTTTGATGAACTTAAAAAATTAAAAGACCAAAAAAAGGCACAAAAAATCGCACAACTTAAAGAAATGTCTTTGAGTATGACGATTGATGACCATGACCTTGAGATTAAAGCAAAACAAGTTTGCAAATTTTTGGCAGATGGCAGCAAAGTTAAGGTCAATATCCGTATGTTTGGTAGGCTTCAAGCTCGTCCACAAGTTGGTGTTGAAATTATGCAAAAATTTGCTGAAATGTGCGCAAGTGTTGGTCAAATTGACAAACAACCTGAAGTTAATGGACGCAATATCTTTATGTTCCTTGCACCTATTTCAAAAAAGTAACAATAACTCGAAAAGTTAGATAACTGCATTTTACAAAATTTTATTTAAGGAGAAATATTATGCCAAAAATGAAAACAAGAAAAACTGTTGCTAAGCGTTTTAAACTTACTGGCACAGGCAAACTCAAAATGATGCACGATGGTAAAGGCCACATTTTGACAAAAAAATCACGTAAAAGAAAAAGAAATTTAAGAAAAACCGGTTATGTTTCAAAACAATATGAAAGAAACATTAAGGAAATGATTTAGGGAGGCCAAAGATGAGAATTAAACGTGGTGTTAACGCAACAAAAAAGCGTCGCGCAATTTTAAAAGACGCAAAAGGTTATCGTGGTGCTAAATCTAAATTGTACCGCGTTGCTCGCGAAGCAGTTATGAAATCTGGCCAATATGCTTACACTGGCCGTAAATTGAAAAAACGTGATATGCGTTCATTGTGGATTACACGTATCAACGCTGCTTGCCGTGAAAATGCAATTTCATACAGCAAATTTATTGCTGGTTTGAAAAAAGCAAATATCGACCTTAACCGTAAGGTTTTGGCTGATATGGCTGTTTGCGATAAGGAAGCATTTGCTAAGTTAGTAGAAACAGCAAAAAAAGCATAGTAAAGTTAAAGTTGGTGTAAAAGCCAACTTTTTTGCTTCCTTTCACACGAACGAAGAGAAGTGAATAACGAAGCATTCGCAAAACTTGTAGAAACAGCAAAAAAAGCGTAGAAAAATTAAAGTTGGTGTAAAAGCCAACTTTTTTGCTTCCTTTCACACGAACGAAGAGAAGTGAATAACGAAGCATTCGCAAAACTTGTAGAAACAGCAAAAAAAGCGTAGAAAAATTAAAGTTGGTGTAAAAGCCAACTTTTTTGCTTTTTATAGCGTTTTAATTTTTAAATTAAAATTTTATTAAAAATTTATATTCATTTGACATTAAGCGTTAACATATTTTAAAATATAATTAACATAAGGTCGAGGTTGTTACATAAACACTTATGTTTGAGGGAGGAATATGAAAAAATTAAAAAATTGGCTTGTGTGTTTGTTGCTTGCAGTTTGTTGCGTTGGTTTTGTGGCTTGTGGTGGCGATAAAAATAACGTTAATTTAAACCAAAAGCCAAACGTTGCTATTGAAGGTGATTTTCAACAAACTGAAGTTGCACAATTAAGCACAACTTTTGGCACAAAAGAAGCAGTTACAATTGATAATTTTGCACGCTATCAAGTGTACATTTCACTTGAAACAGAAAACTATTCACAAGAAACAAATATGGCTTTTGAGTTGGACGAAGAAGGTAAATTGCAAGGCATGGCAATGAAGGTGTCAATGCCAACAGAACTTGCAGGTGTTGATGTTACATGTTATTATAAAAACAGCATGTTCTACATAAGCATGAAAGTTGACAAATATACTTATGATTATAAATTTGATCCATCAAAATTTATTGTGGATAAGGAATCTGGCATGGATTTTTCAACATACACAGATATGCTTGATGAAATGAACATTACATCAATGCTTAATCGTTTATATTCAGCAATGGAAAATAGCGAATATTTCAATTTTGAAAAAACAGAAGATAACACAAAGTTTAAAGTTTCAACAAAAGAAGATGCTACACTTCCAACTGAAATGGACTGTGCTGATTTATCAATTGAAATTGAATTAGCTGAAGGTAAATTATCACAAATGAAATGTGTTGTTGGTGGCGATAATAACATTGAGATTTTGTTAACAAAAACTGATAAAAAAATCAAATATCCAGATTTTGATAAATTCTTAGATATTACAAACATGGCGATTGATTAATTTGTAAAATTAAATAAAACCTTTTAAAGAAGCCTTAGTTGGCTTCTTTTTTATTGCTTTTTAGGCTGAAATTAGAGAGGAATTTAATAAAAAGTTAAACTGATTGACAAAGCTAACAAAAATCTGTAACATAAAACAATACATATCAATATAACTAATAGGAGACAGTATGGATTTAGTGATAATGGCGGCAGGTATGGGCAGCAGATTTGGTGGTTTAAAACAAATTGAGCCGATTGATAGCCACGGCAATTTTATAATTGATTATTCTATTTTCGATGCAATTCGTGCAGGTTTTGACCGCGTTGTATTTATTATAAATAAGCAGCATTATAACACATTTAAAGAAACGATTGGCAGCCGCATTGAAGATAAAATTAAGGTTGAATATGTTTTTCAAGAAATTGAAAATTTGCCTTATGGCTTTGCAACTCATAACAGCAGAGTTAAACCATGGGGTACAGCGCATGCAATATGGTGTTGCAAAGATATTGTGAAAGACGACTTTTTAACAATAAATGCAGATGATTTTTATGGCAAAGAATCGTTTATGCAGGCAGCTCAATACATAAAACAAAATAAAGATGAAAATTATGGTTTGGTTGCATTTAAAGTTGCAAACACTTTAAGCGAAAATGGAACAGCAAAGCGTGGCGTTTGTTTTATGGACGGCACAAAATTAAAAGGTTTAAGTGAAAGTGCGGTTGAAAAAGTTGGCCGAAACATTGTTGCAAAACCTTTGGCGGGTGGCAGCCCTTATGTGGTAAAACCAAATGCTTTAGTTTCAATGAATATGTGGTGTTTAAAACCAACAATTTTTGAGATACTGGACTATGAATTTGAAAGGTTTTTAGAAGAGAATTTAACAAATTCAAAAGATTGTGAATTTTTGTTACCAGATGTGTTGAATGATATGTTAAGGGCTGAATTTATAGAGATTGACGTATGTCAAACAAAATCAAAATGGCTTGGCGTAACATATAAAGAAGATAAACAGAGTGTTCAAAATGGTATAAAAGCGCTTGTTGATGCGGGTGAATATCCTTTAAACTTGTGGGGTGATTTTGCAGTTGATTTAAATAAATAATCAACATAATGCATTTTAAACTTTTAGTGATGAATTAAGCAGATAAAAAATCTTGGTGTTTTGCTTGTATTGTAAGCTTAGCCAAGGTTTTTTGTTTGACTAAATTTAACCGCTTTGATATAATCAAAGAGTATGAATTTAACGAATGTCGATATCAAAAATTTAAAAGATAAAAAATTCAGGGCAGAGCATTCACTTTTTTTAGTTGAAGGTGATAAATTTTGTCATGACCTTTTATCAAATGGATTTGAAATTTTGCATACAATCACAACCAACAACACTTTAACTGGTTTTCCAAATGTTAGCATTGTTTCTAGCAGAATGTTTGATAATTTGGCTTCAGCAAAAACGCCACAAACAATCATTTGTGTTTGCAAAATTAAAGAGTGCGGTATTGCTTCAACTGGCAATTCTTTAATCCTTGATAATGTGCAAGACCCTGGCAATGTTGGCACTTTAATTCGCAGTGCAGTTGCATTTGGATTTTATGATATTTATTTTGTTAATGGTGCAGACCCTTTCAGTGAAAAAGTTGTGCGCAGCAGTGCTGGCACGATTTTAAAAGCACATGTTCATCGTGTTGATTATGGGGGATTAAGCGCAAATAAAAACCTTGTGGCTGAAAACTTTTTAGTTGCAGATATGCAGGGTGAAAACTTAAATAACTTTCGTTTGCCAAAAGGTAGGTTTTCTGTTATAATTGGCAATGAAGGCAATGGTGTAAGTGATGAAATGCTTTCACTTGCAACCACAAAAATTTCAATACCTATGATGCCAGGCGTGGAAAGTTTAAACGCAGGTGTTGCAGGTAGCATTATTATGCAAAAATTGGCAAGTTTTGGCTAAATGCAGCAAAAAACTTCAATTTTAAATTAAAACAAAAATATTTTAGAATTTTTAATCGATAGGAGAAATTTTATGTCAGGACATAGTAAATGGAATAATATTAAAGGTAGAAAAGAAAAATCAGATGCGGAACGCAGCAAAGTGTTTACAAAAATCGGCCGTGAAATTATGGTTGCAGTTAAAGAAGGCGGCCCTAATATTGATAGCAACTCAAAACTTAAAATGGCGATTGCAAAAGCACGTCAATACAATATGCCAAATGACCGTATCAATGGTATTATCAAAAAGAATAGTGAAGTTGACAACAGCAACTTTGTTGAACAAACATATGAAGGCTATGGCGTAGGCGGTGTTGCAGTGGTTGTAAAATGCTATACCGATAACAAAAACCGCACAAGCAGTGATGTTCGTTATGCTTTTGATAAATTTGGTGGCAGCCTTGGTTCAACTGGTTGCGTAAGCTACTTGTTTGATAATCGTGGTGTTGTTGTGGTTGAAAAGGGTGCAAACTTTGATGGTGATGCAGCAATGGAACTTGCAATCAACATGAACGCTGTTGACTGCGAAGATGAAGAAGTTTTCACAGTTTACACCGAACCAAGCGCAAATGCAGTTAACGATTTGGTTAAAGCATTTGAAGATGCTGGTTACACAATTTTAAGTTCTGGTGTTGAAATGATACCACAAAACTATATTGCACTTGACGAACATAAACGTGAAACATTTGACAAAATGATTGATAAACTTAACGAAAGTGATGACGTTATTGACGTTGTGTCAAACATTGAGGAAGAATAAAATGGAAACAAACGATAAATTGCTTGAAATTATTAAACAATTAAACGATAATCGCAATAAATTATCAGCCTTGTTTTCACTTTATAATAGTTCACTTTTAATCGCGGAAGATAGCAGGGCCAATTTAACAAATTATTTTGAGCAACTTATCGACCATAAAAACGATTTAAGCACAATAACAAGGGACATTTCATCAGCAAGCAAAGCTGAACGTGCAGGTGTTTACACAAAAAACAAATCAAAAATCAATCGTTTAAACACTGAGGTTCAACAAGTTAATGCTGATTTTGCAAACAGTTGCAAAAAATACCGCGTTGCATTGCAAGATTGTGGCAGCCTTAAAACTGAATATAAACACGAAGTTAGCCAACTTTGCAAAGATTTTAAAGCCAACGTTGATGAAGAAACACCAGCAATTGTTATAAAAGGCTATAAACAACAAATCAAAATTATCAAAGCAATTCTTGATAAAATTGAAATGCTTGTAAGCGATTATAATGTTAAGAAAAACAAATTAGAAGAAGATAATGTGCGTTTTAATGAATTATATTCAAGCGTAAACACACTTATCAATCAACTTAAACAAACAGCGTAAGGGAGAAAATGAGGATTTTAGGCATAGACCCTGGCTACAATATTGTTGGCTATGGAGTGATTGAAACAAATGGTTGCAAAGTTGTGGACTTTGGCGTTATAACTACGCCTAAATCAATGAGTATCAGCAGCCGTTTAAACACAATTTATCAAGCAACATGCGAACTGATGGAAACATTTAAGCCAGACCAAGTTGCGTATGAAGAATTGTTCTTTAACACAAATAACACAACAGCTATTCCAGTTGCCGAAGCACGTGGTGTATTGATTGTTGCCGCTAAACAATACACTGATAAGTTGTTTGAATATACACCTCTGCAAATCAAACAGGCATTAACTGGCAATGGCAGGGCAGAAAAAAAGCAAGTTCAGTTTATGGTTAAAAACATATTGGGCTTAAGCCAAACTCCAAAACCTGACGATGCAGCGGACGCACTTGCAGTTGCTCTCACACATATGCAAACCAATTCCGTGATGAGCGACAATTCAATCTAATTTACAAAATTTAATTATAGAATAATCAACGACATAAAGGAGCGCAAATGAAGTTACCAATTTTAGAATTTGATGATGAAGAAAGCGTTATAAACAAAAATAGTTATTTACAACATATCGTTAATGCACCAGAAAATTATGGGAACATGTCTTTAATCAAAAAGCATAATATTGATTGCTGTCTTTTTGTGTTTTCAAAGGAAGAATTGCCTTTTGAAAAAGATTTAGAAATTTGCTATAGGTATATGTTTGGTAGCAACACAAACAACGTTTATAGTTACAAAAACAAGTTTTTAATAGCAATTGCACCTTTGGGTGGCCCTGCAGCTGCAGGCATTATGGAAGAATTGGGTATATTGGGTATTAGCAAATTTGTTGCTTGTGGGTCTGCTGGTTTAATTAATCATAGCATTGATGCAACGGCTTTTATGTTGGTTGAAAGGGCAATAAGAGATGAAGGAACATCATATAAATATGAAAAACCTGCCGTATATTCATATCCAGACATAGAATTGACAAATTTGCTTGCAACCTTTTTGAAAAAACAAAACTTAAACTATATCAAAACAACAACTTGGACAACCGATGCATTTTTTAGAGAAACACCAACAAGAATAAAAAAACGTCAAAAACAAGGGGCAATAGTGGTTGAAATGGAGTGTGCATCTTGGTGTTCTGTTGCAAAATTTTATGGATACAAATTTGCTCAACTTTTGTACACTTCCGATATAACTAAACAAGGGAATTGGGCATTTAAATCAAAGGAAGATAGAGCTAAATTAAAAAATCAAATCATTCAATTAATGATAGATTTTGTTGAAGAATGCATTGTAAAAAAGTAAAATAAAAAAAGGAGATATTTATGATTTTATTTTGGATGAAGGCTTTTAAAAAGCCAAGTGAAGGACAAAACAAAGAGTTGCTTGATATGTATATGGAACTAAGTGCTGAAAATCAAAAAAAGGTTAATCGTAAAACTAAGATAACAATTGGTGCTTATTTTACTTTGGCAATCCTTTGCTTGTTGGCAAGCACAGTTATTTTAGGCTTAGAACTTTTGGCTGGTATTTACACACCATACGGCTTGGTGTTAGACCTTGTTTTCTTTGGTTTGTCTATTTATGCTACATACACATCTTCAACATGGATGGCAGCTAAACCATATCAAAGAATTTTGCTTTGTGCCGACTTTGCTGAAAGCCTTTTGTATAACCAACCAGTTGTTGAAGTTGACACTGCACAATATAATATAGAACATTCTGCAGATGTTGTTGACGAAGATAAGAAAGAAGACACACAAAATACACCAGCTGAAGAACCTGCTAAGGAAGAACCAACTCAACCAGCAGACGATAAAAAAGAATAATCTTGCTGCGAATAAAAGCAAAAACTTAAAGAAATAAAAAAGCAAAGTGAAATTTATGCACTTTGTTTTTAAATAATTAACCTAAACAAAAAGGAAAAATATGATTAATTTTATTAAAGGCATTTTAAGAGATAAAGATTTTGAAAGTATAACCGTTGAAAGCAATGGCGTTGGTTTTCAAATCTATGTTACAAAAAGTTGTATGCTTGCCTTGCCAGCGTTGGATGAGGAAGTTAAAATTTACACATATATGCATGTAAGGGAAGATGAACTTAGCCTTTATGGCTTTGTAAGTCCAGAAGAAAAGCGCTTGTTTATGCAGCTTATTTCTGTGTCAGGTGTAGGCAGCAAAACTGCCATTGCAATCTTGTCAGCGGAAAAAATGAACAAGATTGTAAACAGCATTGTAACACAAGATGTTTCTGTGATTGGTTCTTGCAAGGGTATTGGTAAAAAGACGGCTGAACGTATTATTGTTGAACTTAAAGATAAAATCAAACCATTTGATTTCTTGTTGCCAGATGTTAATCCATTTGAAGCAGACACTCAAAATCAATATTTGGAAGATGCAATCATTGTGCTTACAAGCCTTGGTTTAAGCAAAGCAGAAGCCACAAAACGTGCAAAAGCTGTTGCAACAGAAACCGACACTGGTGAAAGCATTGTTGCAAAAGTATTGCATTCTTTAGGTGAATAAATTTTTATCAGTTTTAACAAATTTAAAGGACAATTATGGAAGAAAGAGATAGATTTATAAGCAGCACAAAAAATATGAGTGATGTCGAAGTTGAAAATAAACTTCGTCCTATGTCTTTTGACGAATACACTGGTCAAGAAAAAATCAAAGCAAACTTAAAAGTGTATATTGCCGCTGCAAAAAAGCGTAAAGAGGCATTGGACCATGTTTTGCTTTATGGACCTCCAGGGCTTGGTAAAACAACACTGAGCCATATCATAGCCAACGAAATTGGCAGTCAAATAAAAATAACAAGTGGTCCTAGTATCGAAAATGCAGCTGACCTTGCTGCAATTTTAACAAACCTTAACACTAATGACGTACTTTTTATTGATGAAATTCACCGCATAAGCAAATCAGTTGAAGAAATTTTGTATCCAGCTATGGAAGATTATGCACTTGACTTTATTGTTGGTAAAGGGCCTAGTGCACGCAGTATGCGCCTTAAAATTCAACCTTTTACATTGATTGGCGCAACAACAAAAGCAGGCAATTTATCAAGCCCTTTGCGTGATAGATTTGGCATTTCTTGCCGTTTGGAACTTTACACAGTGGACGAAATTGCACAAATTATTTCACGCTCTGCAAGCATTTTAAATGTCAGCATTGATAAAGATGCAACATATGAAATTGCACGCCGCAGCCGTGGCACACCGCGTATTGCAAACCGCCTTTTAAAACGTGTGCGCGACTATGTGCAGGTTGAAGATAAAGATAACATTTCAGTTGCAGATGCTAAAAAGGCATTAACACTTATGGATATTGACGAACTTGGCCTTGACTATGTTGATAAACGCGTGATTATGGCTATGATTGAAAAGTTTGGTGGTGGCCCTGTTGGATTGGAAACTTTGTCTGCCACAACAAACGAAGAAATTTCAACAATTGAAGATATTGTTGAACCATATTTGATGCAACTTGGTTTTGTGTTGCGTACAAATAGGGGTAGGATGGTAACACGTTTAGCATATGAGCATTTTGGTTTGCCTGTGCCAAAGTCCTTGCAGGTTGATGTTGCGGAAGGTGATAAAGATGAAAACAACTAAATATGAATCTTTAACAAACAAAAAACAACCAGCAAAAAAGGTTGTTAATACTGATAAAATTGATTATCAAAAACTTTCAACTTACGACTATTATTTGCCTGAAGAATTAATTGCTCAAACTCCACTTGAAAAACGTGATGAAAGCCGCCTTATGGTGTTTAATCGTCAAACAAAAGAAGTGCAACATAAACACTTTAAAGATATAACTGAATTTTTACGTAAAGGTGATGTTTTGGTTGTCAACAACACACGCGTTCTGCCAGCAAGATTATATGGGAAAAAGGCAACAGGGGCAAACATTGAAGTGTTGCTTTTAAAACGCATTAATTTAGACGAGTGGGAAGTTCTTATAAAACCAGCAAAACGTGTTCCAGTTGGCACAGTTGTTACTTTTAATGAAGAACTTAGTTGCGTTATTATGTCAGTTAAAGAAGACGGCAACCGTATTATCCGCTTTATTTACACTGGCGTTTTTGAAGATATTTTATCACGTGTTGGTCAAATGCCATTGCCACACTATATCCATGAAAAATTGAAAGATAAAGAACGTTACCAAACAGTTTATAATAAAGTTGAAGGCAGTGCGGCAGCACCAACTGCTGGCTTACATTTTACAAAAGAACTTTTGCAACGTATTCAAGATATGGGGGTTGAGATTGTTGAACTTACCCTTGATGTTGGGTTAGGCACTTTCCGTCCATGCAAAGAGGACGACATAACAAAACATACAATGCACACTGAACATTACCACCTTGGTGAACACGCTGCCGAAAGAATAAATTTGGCAAAAAAAGAAAATCGCCGCGTGATTGCAGTTGGCACAACCAGCGTGCGCACACTTGAAAGTGTGGCTTTAAAGGGCGTGCCACTTACAACAGATGACGACAACACAAGCATATTTATCTATCCACCTTATAAATTTAAGGTTATAGATGCGCTCATTACGAATTTTCACTTGCCAAAGTCAACCTTGATTATGCTTATCAGTGCATTTGCAGGGTATGAAAACACAATGAATTTATATAAAACAGCAGTGGAAAATAAATACCGCTTTTTCAGTTTTGGTGATAGTATGTTTATAGAATAAAACAAAGCAAATTTTTAAAACTTGTTTGCTAAATTTTATCTATCATAGCTAAACCAAAATACAAAAATTAAAAGGATTTTAATGGAACAATTTAGTTACGAAATTTTACATATAGACAAAAATAGTGGGGCAAGAACTGGGGTGTTGCATACACCGCATGGTGATATTTACACACCTATTTTTATGCCAGTTGGCACGCTTGCAACAGTTAAATCTTTAACAAGTGATGATTTGTATGATATAGGTGCTCAAATAATTTTGGCTAATACTTATCATTTGCATATTCGACCAGGCGATGAACTTATCAAAAAGGCAGGTGGAGTTCATAAATTTATGAACTTTAACCGTCCAATGCTCACCGATAGTGGTGGTTTTCAGGTTTTCTCTTTGGCAGATTTAAGAAAAATAACAGACCAAGGCGTTGAATTTAAAAATCACTTGTCAGGTGCAAAATTGTTTTTCACACCTGAAAAGGTGATGGAAATTGAAAACAACATAGGTGCTGATATTATTATGGCGTTTGACGTCTGCACAGAACCAGGTGTAACACACGCAGAAGCAGAAAAAGCCATGAATCGCACACTTGATTGGCTTGATAGGTGCGTTAAATCACATAAAAATGAAAATCAAATGCTTTTCCCAATCGTGCAAGGCAACTTTTACCCAGATTTGCGTTTAAAAAGTTTGGAAGAAACCAAAAAATACTGCAAATGTGGCATTGCAATAGGTGGGCTTTCAGTTGGTGAACCAAAGCAAACTATGATTGAAATGCTTGATGTTATGAAACCACATTATCCTGAAAATATGCCAAGGTATATGATGGGTGTTGGCACACCAGACTATATTTTTGAAGGGGTAGAACGTGGTATTGATATGTTTGATTGCGTTTTACAAACACGTGTTGCTCGCAATGGTTTGGCAATGACAAGCCACGGCAAAATAGTGCTTAAAAATGCCAAATATAAAGAGGATTTTTCACGTTTGGACGATAATTGTGATTGCTATTGCTGCAAAAATCACACAAAAGCGTATTTGCATCACCTTGTAATGTGCAACGAAATTTTAGGTGCAAGATTATTGAGCTTACACAATTTGCGCTTTACACTTAAAATGATGGAAAATATGCGTGAAGCAATAAATAATGATAGATTTTTAGAATTTAAAAAAGAATTTTATGAAAACTATGGCATAACAGATTAATTTTTGCAATATTCAACAATTTAAAACAATATATTATGTTTTATTTGTCAGTAAAAACAAATAACATGCTTGAAAAGGTTTGACACAGCAATTCAAATTTTGTTAAAATCTTTAAAGTTTAAAAGGGGAACATTAAATTATGATGGAAATTATTATTTTGGTAGTTTTGTTGGTGCTTGTTGTTGCATTGTTCTTGCTTTCTTATTTCAAGAAAAAGAAATTCAATACAGAACTTGGCACAATGCGTCAAGACCTTAAACCAGGCGACAAGGTTATGACAGACACTGGCGTTGTTGGTGAAGTGGTTGAAGGCTACACAGAAGACGAATACAAATATTTCGTGCTTAAAACTGGCCGTGGTGAACACACAGGTTATTTCACTGTTCATGCAAATGCAATTTATTATGTGTTTGATAAAGAACAAAAGCCAGAAGATAAGAAAGTTGTTGTTGTAAAACCTCAACAAAAAGCAGAAGTTAAAACTGAAGAAGCAAAAGAAGAAAAGGTTGAAGAAGTTAAAACAGAAGCAAAAGTTGAAACAAAAACACAACCTAAAAAATCAACAAAAAAAGCAGAAAAATAATAAAGTAATTTAAAAAATTGCGGTTTTTATCACCGCATTTTTTTGTGCCTTTTTTGATTTAAAAAACCACTTAAAAAATTAATAAAAAATAGAAACAAAAATCTAACATTTAATTGATAAAATTAATATTATGAAAACCTTGTTAAAACCTTAAAAAATGCCTATTTTACGTCATTTAAAGCCAAAAATCACCAAATTATGTTGCGTTAAAATTGTTCTTTATTTTTATCTTGAAAATAAGTTAAAGTAGGAGGACAATTTATGGAAGAAAAATCTAAAAAAGGTGGCACAATTTTAGCCATAATTAAAAGTTGTTTATTCGGTTTGGTTGTAACATTGATTGGCACAGTCATTTTGGCTGTGATTTTAAAATTTGCAGATATTCCAAACAAACTTGTTTCTTATTTAAACGATATTATCAAAGCAATTTCACTGTTTGTTGTGGTGCTGTTCTTGAAGAAATCTTCAAGCGAAAAATTGCTTTTGCGTGCAGTGATTGCAGGTATGGTGTACTGGGTGCTTTCATTTATCATATTCTCAATTTTAAATGGCGGTTTCAGTTTCGATTTAAGCATTTTGTTTGATTTGCTTTTTGCAGTTATTGTGGCAGTTGTTGCAACTATCATTTTCAAACTCACAAGCAAAAAGACAGCATAGACAAAAAAGCATTTTCTTCTTTGAACAAAAATCGGCATTAATTTATCTCAATAAACCTATAAATTTAAACTTTTTGGGCTATTATTTAGTTATTATATAAATTAAAATAAGTTAGTTTATTAATTTGCACTTGTTTCGTTTGACAACAAAGCAAAATTTGTTTATAATCTAACTGATTTAGGAGAATTAGATGACTAAAAGACGCTCAAAAAGTTTATTTGTTATTTTCGCAATAATTTTAGTTGTTTGCTTGCTTGCATGCTTTGTTAATTTTACCTATCCATTGTCAATCAATGGCAAGTATTTTTCTTATTCCAATTTTGTTTCTAACTTAAAATTGGGCGAAGATATTGGGTCAACATACCGCATTGTTTATCGTGCAGAATTGCTTGATGGTGAAGTTGATTCAAGTTACGACAAATTAACAAATTCAGCAATGTCAAAATTGTTGCAAATTGTTGAAAGCGAAGGCTTTAAAGACGCAACTATCAGCAGATATGGGGAAGACCAAGTGGTTCTTCAAGTTGCAGTTAATGGTGAAGATGATATATCAAATTTAACAAGTTTGGTTGGTGAACCAGCCAGAATTAGTTTTTCAGCAAGTGAAGATGCCAGCGCAGCTTTTGTTGACGCTTCAAACATTAAATCTGTTTCCGCTTATGATTACTATAACAGTGAAAATGGTGAAATGGTTTATTATGTGCGTATTGACTTTAATGATGACGTTAAAGAAAAAATCGCCACAGCAACAAAAGACGGCGGAAAAATTTACATTTATTTTGGTGAAGAACTATTCACACAAATGGATTTAGGCGGTAATGCAATCGAAGATGGTATGATTTTAATTCAAAGTGAAGCCTTCACAAGCCACCTTATTGCTAACACATATGCAAACAAAATCCGTTCTGGTATGCTTGACGTTAATTTAACAAAATTAGACGCTGGCAAAATGAGTGCAACATATGGCATGGGTGCAAACATTTATGTTTACGCAATTTTTGCAGTGTTTGCTGTTGCAGTGCTTGTGCTTATGGTCGTTAGATACCGTGATATGGGTTGGTTAAGTGCATTTGCAATGATGTTCTTTACTGTTGTCGGCTTGTTCTTGTTGCAATCAATTCCAGCAGTTCATATCAATTTTGCTGGTGTTATAGGTATGATGCTTGGTTATATGTTAATGGCTGATAGCTTGCTTTCAATTTTGGAAAGTGCAAAACGTCATTATCAAGCTGACACAAAGTTGTATATAGCATTTAAACTTGCTTTTAAAGAAAGTTTGGTTCGCATATTTGTTAACAATTCATTGTTTGCATTGCTTGGCTTTGTTTGCATGTTTATGCCAAGTTTGGCAATCCAATCATTTGGTTGGGTATCATTTGTTTTGCCATTTGTAAGCGTGTTTGTAAGTTTGGCTTTAATGCGTTTGTTTGTTGCAATGTATCTTGCACTTAACAATGAAGACGGCAAAAAATGTAACTTCCACAAAGGAGGTAAAAATGCTTAATAGAGATTTTACAAAATCAAACAAAGATTATTTTAACAAAAACAAAATTGCATTGATTATTATTTCAGCATTTTTGTTAATCGGTATCATTATTGCAAGCGTGTTTGGTTTGCATGGCAATTTTGAAATTGCAGGGTATAATGAATTTTCTGTTAAAATTGGCAGTGAAGTTAATGTAACAGAAACAAGCAAAAAGATAGAACAGGTTATTAAAACTTATGACGCAGGTTTTGATACAATTTCAGTTTTTGGTGAAGGGGACGAAACAAAACTTGTTATTCGCTACACCAAAAACATCACAACAACTGAACAAACTGAAATGGCTGACAAAATTGCTGACAAATTAAGCATCAACGTTGAAAATATCAGCAGTCCAGTTAAAGTTGCACCAGTTGTGCGTAAAACCGATTATATCTACGCATTCGTTGCAATCTTGCTTTTAGTTGCATTGTCAAGTTTGTTTGCATTTATTCGTTATAATGGAGCAAGTGCAATCGCAGTTATTATTAGTTCAATCGTTGGCAGTGTTGGCTTTATCTCAATCTGTGCAATGCTTAGATTGACAGTTGGCTTGAGCATATTTGCCATTATGGTTGTGCTTAACTTGCTTATTGTTTATGGTTGCCTTAATGTGTTTGAATCAATGCGTAAAGCATCATGGTTAAAAAGTGGTGATTACGGCACAGCAATCAAAACAGCAATGGTTCAATCAAGGTTTAGGATGAACGCATTAGCAATCAGCGTGTTTGCATTTGGCTTGTTGTTTGTGATTATTGCACCAAGTGCACTTAAATATATTGCACTTAACATTATGTTTGTTGCAGTGGTTGAACTTGCAGTTTGCTTGTATGTTTTGCCTTTTGTTTGGAGTGCTTGCATAACACATTGCAAAAAACGTGTGAGCAAGGTTAAACCAGCCAAGGCCGAAACAACAGAAGAAAAATAGATTAAGGCCTTTCTTATGAAAGGCTTTTTCTTTTTAAATAAGGTTAATAAATTTTTGATTAAACTAAATTGATTTTGATTAGAAAATAAAAAACAAATTTTACACAATGGAAGATTTATGAAGTACGTTTGCAATATTGATGAAAATGTTAATAATGAATTTGTGTGCGAGATGAGCAAGATTTTTAATTTTGATAAACATCTTGTTGCTCTTTTATATTCACGCGGTATAGATACGCAAGCAAAACTTAACCAATATTTATCACCAAGCATACGTGATTTATATGATCCATTTTTGTTTGAAGATATGTCAGCAGTGGTCGAAAAAATTGAAAAACACATTGCAAAGGGCAGCAAAATTTTAATATTTGGTGATTATGATGTTGACGGCATCACTGCTAGTGCAATTTTGATTAAATACTTTCAATCAGTAGGGGCAGAAGTTAGCAACTATATGCCAAATAGATACGAAGATGGTTATGGTCTTTCAGTGCAGACTCTTGATAAGATTTTTGCCAAAAATAAACCAGATTTGGTTATAACGGTGGACTGTGGTATCACTGCTGTTGAAGAAGTTGAATACCTTAAAAACAACAATGTTGATGTGATTGTAACCGACCACCACGAGCCAGGCGAATCTTTGCCAGATTGCCTTATAATCAATCCAAAAGTTAGCAAAACATATCCGTTCCATTGCCTTTGTGGTGCAGGTGTTGCACTTAAACTTGTTCAAGCTTTGGCAGGAATCACAACTGCCACAAAATATTTGCCTATTTGTGCCATTGCAACTATTGCCGATATTGTTGAATTGTTGGATGAAAACAGAGCAATCGTAAGCCTTGGTTTAAAAGATATAGACAAATTGCCAGTTGGCATTTTACGCCTTATTCAAGAGTGTGGTGTTAATAAAAACAGTTGCAAGGCAAGTGATATTGCCTTTAAAATTGCACCAAAAATCAATGCAAGTGGGCGTATGGGTAGTGCTGAAACCAGCCTTGAACTTTATATGGAAGAAAATCCAAACAAAGTTAAGCCAATTATCAACAAGATTTTAGAATTTAACACTCGCCGTCAACAATTGTGTGATAGAGTTTACACTGACGTTAAAGCTGATTTGCAAGGCAAAGATATATTTAAAATAAGTGCTATTGTTATGTCCTCAGCAGAGTGGGATAGCGGTATTTTAGGTATTGTTTCAGCACGTATTGCGGAAGAATATCACCGTCCAACTTTCTTGTTTAGCCAAGTAGGGGACGAATTAACAGGCTCTTGCCGCAGTGTTAATGGCGTTAATGTCCACACATTGTTGAGCAGTATGAGCAGTATTTTAACCAAATTTGGCGGTCATCCAATGGCGGCAGGTTTAACCCTTAAAGTTGACAATTTTGACGAATTTACCCGCCTTACTAACCAATATGTTGAACAAAATTTAAACAAAGCAGACTTTTTGCCAACTAAAGCTTATGATTTTGCGCTTGAACCAAGCGAAGTTAACTTAAAGTTGGTTGAAGATATTGATAGGTTAGAGCCTTGCGGACATATGAATGCACGTCCGATATTCGCTTTCCGCCTTAAGAATGCAACAATCAGCAGTTTGCCAAAGCATCCACAACATTTGGTGCTTAATTATCCTAACTTTAATTTGCTTGCATTTAACGCTAGCAATAATTATTTTGTGCTTTCTGGTAACACAGAGTGTAGTATTTTGGCAGATTTAAGCCTAGATACATTTAGAAACAGCAAAACCATATCTGGCATTGTTAAATCTATCGACTATGAAGGGGTATATCGTCCACAAGACAACGATATAATGCTTGCAGAATATGTTAAGCAAATTTTGTATCCAGTGCAAGATGGTTATAAATTCAATAATTATAATCGCGACCAACTTATTCGTTTGCTTTTAGATATGGACAAAAACGTTTATGGCACATTAATTGTTGCTAACGATTATAACACTTATATCAACTTTAAATCAGTGTATGATAGCAACAACATTTTCCGCAATCGCGTGTTTGAAATTGGTGATGCAACTGGGCTTAACACAATTTTGTTAGCGCCAACAAATTTTGATTATTTTAACACGTTCAGCCGCATAATTTTCCTTGACCCGTTGCTAAATATGGGGTATTTGGCAGAATTACAACACAATACCAAGTCAACAGTTTACCTACCACATATTTTGGATAACACTGCAAATATCTTAAAGAATATCAGTTTGCAAAGGGAAATTTTTGGCAAATATTTCCGCTTGTTGCAATATGCTTGCGACAACAAAATAACAGGGTATTATTGCCATAATTTGTTTAAAAATATTATGGCTAAAACCAAGCAAAAAGACGATTATAATTATTTGCAATTTTACGTTTGTTTGGAAGTGTTTAAAGAACTTGGCATTGTTGTAACCAACGAAACCAACACACAAATTGAAGCAATAACGAACAAGAAAAATCCGCTTAATGCAAGCAGTTTTTATAATCGTTTGGTAAGCATGAAAACCGCTAGATAATTTATATAAGCATTTAAAAGATAACAAATCTAATTTAAATTATTCAAATCTAAAAGTTTTAAATAGGTGTATTTAGATTTACACAACCGCAAAAACGCAAAAGATCAACAATGTTAATCTCACTTTTATTTAGTAACATCGAACCATTAGACGCTTTAATACAATTTTTAATGATTGTGTTTGTTTTTGCATTTTCACTTTCATTGCGCGAGTTTGCACGTGCTTTGGCTGCATATAAAATGGGTGATGACACTGCAAAATTGATGGGGAGATTGACACTTAATCCAATCAAACACATTGACCCTGCAGGTTTTATATTCTTTATGCTGATAGGCGTAGGTTGGTCTAAACCTGTGCCAATCAATCCAACAAAGTTTAAAAATTATCGCAAGGGTATAAGATGTGTTTCATGCTCAGGAGTGCTAGCTAACTTTTTGTTTGGCTTGTTTGCTTCACTTTTATATCTCACTTTAAACCGTACGGTTGGTTGTCCAACAATTGCTATGCAATATTTGTATCTGTTTTTGATGATTACTATGCAAATCAACAGTTTTTTGGTGCTTTTCAATATTTTGCCAATATATCCACTTGCAGGTTTTGATTTTATAACCACATTTATGAAATCTAACAATAAGTTTATTTATTTTAATCTTAAAAATGGCGTTAAATTGCTCTATTGCATTTTGATTGTTAGCCTTATAATTGATTTACTGTTTGGCATTGATTTGTTTGCGTTATACCTGAATTTATTGTATAATTATATATATTTACCACTAGCGTTGATATAGTTAAAACAAGTTGATTGCTTAATGGTTTGATTAAAAAATTATTTTTGAATTAAACAATTTGTAACAAAATTTTGTTAAGCATTTTAACGGAATTTGACTGTTTACAAATTTTGTTAGCAATTTATTAAACAATTTACGCTAGGTTTCTTTTTGGGGTGTTATGGAAGATATTGAAGAACTGACCGAAGATGAATTGGGCAGCCACTTAACGTTCAAATTAGAAGGCTTTGAAGGGCCTTTGGATCTTTTGCTGCACCTTATCAAAGAAAACAATATGTCCATAGACACAATTCGTATAAGTGAAATCACCGACCAATACTTAAAATACATGGACGATGTTAAAAATTTGGATATGGACGAAGCCGTATCTTTCTTGGATATGACAAGCCGTCTTTTGGAACTTAAATCAAAAGCATTATTGCCAGTTGAAAAAATTGAAGAAGAGGATGATGAAGAAGATAGCCTTTTAAAACTTCAAATGGATTTGAAAGAGTACGAATTATTTAAAGAAGCAGGGCAAAACTTGCAACAATACGAAAATGTTGACAGATTTTATAAACAACCAGATAAAATGGCAGGCGATACACGTATTGTATTTAATGATTTTAATTTGGATAAATTGCTTGATGCTTTTGCTTTCATTTTGATGAAAACCAAAGATAGAGAAAATCCAGAAGAAAAGAAAATTAAACGCGACCGTTGGACAGTTGCTGATAAAATAGCATTTTTAACTGGTGTTCTTAAAGAAAATAAAGAAATTAACTTTTTCAGCCTTTTTGATGATACTTACACAAAAAGTGAAATCATTAACACATTTTTGGCAATTTTGGAAATGCTTAAATTCCAAAAAATTGTGGTTGTTCAGGCTGATAAATACCAAGACATATTAATTAAAGCAAGGGAGGGTGAATAATGAAATACGAAGATATTGCCCGCGTGATTGAAGGCGTGTTATTTGTGGCTGGCGATGGCGTTGAAATTGACGAATTTAAGCGTAAATTTGATATTAATGATAAAGAATTTAACAAATGCTTAGATTTGCTTAAAGCAAAGTATAATGAACAAAGCGGCATAAATATCATTACATATAAATCTAAGGTTCAATTATGTTCAAATCCACAAATTGTTGAAGATATAAGTGAAATTTTAAATCCAATTAGGGAACGCACTTTAACAAAAGCTGCCCTTGAAACTGTGGCAATCATTGCATATAAGCAACCAATCACAAGGTTGGAAATTGAAAATATACGTAACGTTAAAAATGCTGACTATGCAATTGATTTGCTTATTTCAAACAACCTTATTGAAGTGGTTGGACGTAAAGATGCGGTTGGTAAACCTTTGCTTTATGGCACAACTGACCAATTTTTAAAACGTTTTGGCTTGAACAGCATTGAAAGTTTGCCAAATTATAATGAATTGCTTGATAGAATACGTGTTATTCACAGCGAAGGTGATTCACTTTATCGTGAATTTTCAATTCCTGATGAAGAAGCTGAAGAAAACAAAACAACAACAGCCGAAACTTCTGTTAACGCTGCAAATATATCAGTTTCAAATAATGAAAACGCAAATGCAGAACAAAGCCAAGACCAACCAGCATAATGCAAAATTAGCATAAATTTATTTTTAAGTAAGATACTACCATATGTGGTATCTTATTTTTTTGTTTGTTATATTCATTTTACTGCAGCTGATAGTATATCCATTTTTAATTAGTGTTGAAGTTAAGTTTAATTTGTTGCGGCTAAAAGGTGTTTTTACACTTGTGTTATTAGGTAAGTTTAAGTTGCAGTATAAACTGCGTGTTAAAAATGGCTATGTTTATATTTATCACAATAGAAAAGAAAAACGCTTTAAATTGACCGACCAATCTTTTAACGTAATTTTCTTTTTAAACCTTGTAAAGCAAATATATTTTAGACACCAACTTTTGTTTTTTGACATGTTTTCAACTTTTGGTTATGCCAATGATGCGTGCGTAACGGCCGTTGGTGCAGGATATTTTGATGTTATTGGTAAATCAGTTTTTTGCAAAGTTCAAAACAACAAAAAAAGCGCACATATTTTTGTTAATGTTGAGCCAAAATATAATCAAGATATTTGTTCAATAAGGGCAAAAAGTTCGATAAGGGTGTCAATTTGGGATATGTTATATTCGTTGGCATACACATTAATTTATTCATGGAGAAGTTATGAAAAAAATAGAAAAAATAAACTTAAACAAAGATAACAAAATTGAGTCATTAATTGATGTTTCGCTTGATAAGGTTCGTTCGCTTATTGATGTAAATTGTGTGGTTGGTAATGCAATCACAATGCCTGATAATTCAGTGATTATTCCTATTTCAAAAGTCAGCGTGGGCTTTGTTACAGGTGGCGGCGAATATAACGACTTAAATGCAAAGCGTAACTCAGCAGACTTTCCAATGGCAGGTGGCACTGGCGGTGGTTTTACTGTTACACCTATCGGTTTTTTTGTGGTCAATAATAACAAGTTTAAAATCATCCACGCCGACAAATCAACTGCGTATCTTGGGCTTATTAAAAATGCAACTGAAGTGCTTAAAAAATTTGTGGGGAATATGAAATGAAAATCAAAAATTCAATCAAACCGATTGTTTGTTTGCTTTTAGCTGCTGCATCGATTTTAATGTCTGTTATGTTGCTTTGGCAGATTTCACCATCAAACACGTCAGCAGCCAGCAGTTCAGCAAAGGCAATGTGTGTGCTAGATAAAGATAGCCATCGCATTTTATATAGTAAAAACGCAAGCGAACAACTGCCAATGGCATCAACCACAAAAGTTGTTACAGCAATAACAGCAATTGAAAATTGCAAAGATTTAGACGAAGTTATAACAGTTAACAATAACGCTGTTGGAGTGGAGGGCACGTCAATTTATTTAAGAAAAGGCGAACAAATTTCAGTTAGAGATTTGCTTTATGGGCTTATGCTTCGCAGTGGCAATGATAGTGCAACCGCACTTGCTTATCACATTGCAGGGGGTGTAAGTGAATTTGCCGATTTAATGAACGCCCTTGCAAAAAAGGTTGGGGCAAATAATTCACATTTTGCAAACCCACACGGGCTTGATAATCCGAAGCATTACACAACGGCTTATGATTTAGCACTTATCAGTTGTTATGCTTTAAACAATCCTATTTTTAAAGAGATTGTTTCAACAAAATCACATGTTATTCCAGCAACAAATATGACAGATAAACGTTATTTAACAAACAAAAACCGCTTGCTTTCAAGTTTGAACGGTTGCTGTGGTGTTAAAACTGGTTTTACATCAAAGGCAGGGCGTTGTTTGGTTAGTGCTTGTGAAAGAGAACAACAAACAACGGTGTGTGTTGTTTTAAACTGCGGCCCTATGTTTGAAGAGAGTGCAGATTTGCTTGAAGCAAGTTTTACAGATTATAACTATACAAAATTGATAGATAAAAACAAGCAAATATATAACGAATATGTTACAGATTTAGCAAATGGAAGGCTTTATTTGTATGCAGAAGACGATTTTTATTATCCACTTTTGCCAGGAGAAAAAGATAGAGTTAAGTTAAATTATAATGTTAAGTTAGACGATGCAAAACAAGGCAGTGTTGTAGGAAAAATTGACATTTTATTAGATAATCAGTTGCTTAATTCAGTAAAATTATATACAATTAATAAGATTGATAAGTTTTTGGATAACCAAACACTTCAAATCAAAGAAATACTATGGGAAGAAAATATAAATGAGAATTAATAAATATATTGCACAATCAGGCATCACAAGCCGCCGTAAAGCAGAAGAGTTGATAACTGCAGGCAAGGTTAAAGTTAATGGTAAAGTTATAACCGCTCTTGCAACAGATATTAAACCAACCGACCAAGTTACAGTGGACGGAAAATATATTCACACTGCTGAAAATTTTGTTTATTACAAATTGCACAAACCAAAAGGTTATGTTTGCACAGTGGAAGATGATAAGGGTAGAAAGACGGTTATGGAACTTATGCGTGGCGTTCACACCCGCGTGTTTCCAGTTGGCCGTTTAGACTATGATACAGAAGGTTTGTTGCTTTTAACAAACGATGGCGACTTATCAAACATTTTAACACGTCCAAGCAGCGAAGTTGAAAAGGTTTATTATGCAACCATTGAAGGCAACATAACAAAAGACGAAATTAGAACTCTTTCATCAGGCGTTGAAATTGATGGTTACAAAACAAAACCTTGCAGTGTTGTTTTGCTTGAACAAAATGCAACACAAACCAAACTTGCAATCACAATCACAGAAGGCAAAAACCGCCAAATCAGGAAGATGCTTGAAGCAGTCGGCAAAAATGTTAAATTTTTGAAACGTGTGCAAATAGGTGATATTCGTTTAGGTGGCTTATCACGTGGTGAATATGCACCATTAAATGCTAAAGAAATGAAATATTTAATGAGTTTGAAAAAATAACATAAAACGTAATTGATATTAATTGATAATCTTAATATTATTAGTTAAATGTTTGCATAACTTAATATTATTAAGTTTGAACAATATTATTGTTTTCAGCAAAAACTAAATATTTCAAAAATATAATTAATTTAACTAAAAATATTATTTTAAATTTTGTAAGTTACAAAAAGTGGCCGTGCTGGCTGCTTTTTTCTTTGCCAAAAATTGTATTATGTGCTAGAATAACGCCAATGGAAACAAATTTTGACGTTATTATTATTGGTGGCGGGGCATCTGGTATGATGTCTGCAATTTTTGCTGCACAAAACGGCAACAAAACATTGATTTTAGACCATAATGAAAAATTAGGTAAAAAGCTTTATATCACAGGCAAGGGCAAGTGTAATTTAACAAACAATAGCAGTGTTGAAACACATTTAGAAAACATTATGCACAACAGCAAATTTATGTTTTCCGCTTTAAACACCTTTACACCACAACAAACCATGGCTTTTTTTGAGGCTAAAGGCTTACCTCTTCGCACTGAACGTGGTAAAAGGGTATTTCCAGCAAGCGATAAATCTAGCGATGTTATCAAAACACTTGAAAAATGTTTGCATGACTTAGACGTAAAAATCTCACTTAATAATGAAATTAAATCGGTTAAAAAAGAAAATGATACTTTCTATATTTTGTGTGATAATAATGTTGAATACACTGCGCATAGTTTAATTTTGGCAACGGGTGGACTTTCATATGTTGGTACTGGTGCGTCAAGTCTTGGTCAAAAAATTGCCAAACAATTCGGCCATAAAATTGTTGCAAACAAAAGTGCGTTATGTCCAATAGTTGTAGAAGATGATGTTAGTGAACTTAATGGTTTAAGCCTTAAAAATGTTACACTAGAAATCACACTTGCAGGTAAAACATATAAAGAATTTGGTGAAATGATGTTCACTTTTAATTCAATCACTGGTCCAATAGCTTTAACACTTTCAAGCAAAATCAATGAATATGATTTAACAAATGCAAAGTTGTTGCTTGACTTAAAACCAGCATTATCTGTTAGTTTGCTAGATGCAAAATTGCAACGTGAAATTGTTGAATATGCCAAAACTGACCTTAAAAATTACCTTTACACGCTTTTGCCAAGGTCCTTTGTTGAGTATTTTATGGCTCGTTTAGGCTTAAACAACAAAAAAATGGCTGATTTAAACAAAACTGACCGTAACACCATTGTTAATGGACTTAAAAAATTTGACTTTTCTGTTAAATCGTTAGATAATATAAACGTTAGTATCGTAACCGCTGGCGGGGTTGATGTTAAACAAGTCAATTCCAAAACATGCGAGAGCAAACTTGTGCCAAATTTGTATATAGTTGGCGAATTGCTTGACGTTGACGCATTGACTGGTGGCTTTAACTTGCAAATTGCTTGGTCAACTGGCTATGTTGCTGGCAATGCAATTAAAGAACAAAGTGAATAGCAAAGCATTAGGTGCAAGCTGATATCGTGCTTAAATTCCATTTAAAAGTCTGCTAAAATTCACAAATTAAAAGGATAATTATGTTTTTTTGGATAATGTTTATCATTGCTTTTTTGCCTTTGGTGATTTTGTTTCCAATCAAAAAAGTTGGTAAGAAAAATTTAAAACAACTTAAAGGTAAAAACTACATAATTGCGTGCAATCATATGACAAATAATGATGCACCAATGCTTGATATTAAGTTTGGTAAAAAGATTTATTATTTGGCTAAAAAAGAGTTGTTTAAAGGCAAATTTAAGTCCGCTTTTATGAACTATGTTGGTGCAGTTAAAGTTGATAGAGAAAAGGTTGAACCAAGTTCAATTAAGCAAGTTTTAAGATTGATAAATAAGGGTAAACGTGTTTGCATTTTTCCACAAGGGACACGCGCAAAAACACCTTATATTGAAGACGGCTCTGCAAAAGAAGGCGTTGCAATGTTTGCTATCCGTACAAACACACCAGTTGTACCAATGATGTACAACAAAAAACTTAAACCTTTTAGGTTTACAAAACTTTATATCGGTGAACCAATCTATCCAGATCCAGAAAGGAAAAACGATAAAACATATTTGGCAGAGTTTGCCGACCTTGTTGTCAGCAAAATGAATGCCTTGCTTGAAGGAGAAAAGAAATAATGAAAATGAAAGATTTTAATATCAATATGACACAATACAACCGAGGCGACATAATCACAGGCACAATCGTAATGCTTGGTGCAAAAGAAGTGGTTGTTGCGTTAGGCGGTCTTAAAGAAGGTGTGTTTCCTCGTGAAGAACTTGAACCTAACTTCAAAATGGGCGATGCTGTTTTGGTTATGGTTACAGGTAAAATTGATGATAAAGGTTGTTTGGTTGTAAACCATGCAGGCGTAAATAAGGCAATCGAAGAAAAAGAAAAACTTAAATCACTTAAAGTTGGCAGTGAACTTAAATTTGTTGCATCTTCAATCAACACAGCTGGTATTTTAGGTGATTTTATGGGGTATAGAGTTTTCTTACCATTCAGCCAATGTGCTCCACAAGACTATGTTAATAAAGAAAGTTTAGTTAACCGCAACATAACAGCAATTGTTATTGAACTTAACAATATTAAAAAATCAATAGTCTGCAGCACAAAACTTTTAATGAACACTGAATTTCAACCAGTTGAAATCGGTCAAGTTATTCCTGGCACAGTGATTAAATTAGAAGACAAATATGCACTTGTATTGCTTGAAAATGGCACAAAGGCAAAACTTTCAATTGCTGACGCAAGTTACACACATATTGATAGCTTAAAGACAGTTATAAATGAAAACGAAAAATATGATTTTAAAGTGCTTGACACAAACACTGATTACTCACGTGTTAGCGTTGGTTTAAAACAACTACAAACTGATCCACGTGATGCCGCATTTAACCAACTTAACATAGGTGATGAAATTGAAGGCGAAGTTGTTAAAATTTTGCCAGTTGGCGCTGTTATAAGGCTTGATAATGGTTTTTCTGCAATGGCAATCACAAAAGATAATAGCGATAGGGCAAATGTTGCAACACACCACCTTTATAAATTAAATTCTCGTGTTAAAGGTTATATTTCATATTTAAACAGTGAAAGGCACAAAATCAACATTATCACAAATCGTAAAAAGGAAAGTGAAGAATAGATCTTCACTTTTTTTAAGTTCACAAACACATACGTTTGCATAAAACTTAATTATTAATTGTCTATTAACTAAACATTTCTAATGTCAAATAACAAAAAATAAAAGGCAAATATAACAAAACTTTAAAATTACATAGGCTTTATTTTGTTTATTGTTGTGTGAACTTCTTAATCAATAATATAAAAATCACATATTTAAAATACACCATTGTACTTTTAAATAAGGCATTTAAGGAGTGCTATATCAATGCAAATTCAACAATATATACGAAAAAATTAACTATATGCCTTAAATTTCGACATTTTGTTTGCATTTATTTTAAATCAGGCGTAAAATTGCCCGTATGAGGCTAAAAAGGATTTTATATCCGTTGATTTGCATTGCGGTCGTTTTTGCGATTGCAACTTTTTTAATTGTCAAAAATAGATTTAATGATAATCCAACAGCCCAAACTGAAACTTCTGTTAAAACTGGTGATGCATATCCAAATAAAACAAATGATGATTCAAATAAAACAAATGATGATTCAAATAAAACAAA
>SAMEA104315431__coassemble_388_pt1 | contig 74181 bp, 53 predicted proteins | sample SAMEA104315431__metabat2_low_PE_029 | metagenome-assembled genome bin SAMEA104315431 (sample SAMEA104315431) | gut metagenome | biome: Monkey gut; feature: monkey-associated habitat; material: faeces | place: China | collected 2013
AATTAATAATTTATTCAAAAAAACCACTAAAAATGTGGTTTTTTTATTGTTTTTTATGATTTTCAAATATTTTTATTAATATTTTTTATTTAATTTATAAAAATTTATTTTTGTATGAAAATCATATCAATTAAAATTTACTTTTTAGATTAACAAAAATTAGACCTTTAAACATAAAAATAACAAAGGTGGTTTATGTGTTATAATATTGCAATCATTGGAGCAACAGGTTTGGTTGGAAGAAAAACTTTAGAAGTTTTATCAAACCACGGCATAAGCGAAAAACACAATTTATTTTTATTTGCCTCAGCCAAATCTGCTAACAAAAAAATTAAAATTTGTGATAATAGAAAACTTGTTGTTGAAGAATTAAACAAAGAGAATTTGATAAAGGCAAAACTAGATTTTGCCCTGTTTTGCGTGCGCGAAAATATCAGTTTATCTTATGTAAATTTTTTGGCAAAATGTGGTGTTAAAGTAATTGATTTTTCATCGGCGTTTAGACACAAATTTCCATTAATCGTACCTGAAATAAATTTTGAAGATATCTTAGATAGCAACATAATTTGCAACCCTAATTGTTCAACAGCAATAAGCGTTATTGCTCTAAATAAAATTGCCTCACAATTAGGTCTTAAAGAAATTGTGTATTCAACATACCAAGCAGTAAGCGGAGCTGGTCAACTTGCATTAAAAGATTTTAATAAAACAAATCCAAACAAATTAAAAAAATTAGATTACCCTATAGCAAGCAATTTAATACCATATATCGGCAAGATTGATAAGCATGGTTACAGCCAAGAAGAAAACAAAATGATTTTTGAAACACAAAAGATTTTGCATTTAGATAGCACAAATATCACAGCAACTTGCATAAGAGTACCAGTAAAAAACTGCCATACAATAACCATAAATTTTGAAACAATTAAGCCATCCAACTTTAAACAGATAAGTGCTTTACTTAGCAAAAGCCCTGGTTTATATTTCAACAGCAGCTTGCCGATGCCAATTATTGCAAACAATGAAGAAAATGTTTTTGTAGGCAGGCTAAGAGCACATAAAACAAAACAAAATTGCTTTTCCTTTGTTGTGTGTGGCGACAATTTGTTAAAAGGTGCAAGCCTTAATGCTGTTCAAATTTTAGAGAGGTTGATAGAAATTAAAAATGAAAACAAATCCAATAAAATTTAACATTGCAAAAGATAACGATAATTTTCAACAAACTATACAAGACGAAAAACAAATGCAACCTATTTTAGCCTTTAAAACCTGCACTGCCCTTATAACCCCTTTTACTGCAAATAACAAGATTGATTACTCTGCCCTAAAAAGGATTGTTGAATATCAAATTACAAGCGGCATTGATGCAATTTTATTGTTAGGCACAACAGGTGAAGGATCAACAATCACCACAAAGGAAAGAAAAGAAATAATTTCATATGCTGTAAAAATAATAAACAAGCGTTGCACTCTTTTGGTTGGAACAGGTTCAAATTCAACAGCCACTGCTTTAAAATTTACAAAGCAAGCGAAAATGCTTGGTGCAGACGGAGCCGTTATTGTTACACCTTATTACAACAAATGCACTCAATCAGGTTTAATTGCACACTACAAAGCAATAAACAAAATTGGTTTGCCTTTTATCGTTTATAATGTACCAAGCAGAACTGGCTTAAACATTGTTCCATCCACAATCTTACAACTTGAAAAGTTAAGCAATATGATAGGAACAAAGGAGGCAAGCGGAGATATAAACCACATTCTTGAAATTTTAAAAATTCACACAAAGCCAGTGTACAGCGGCAACGATAAATATAATCATTTATTTTTCACACATGGCGGAAACGGTTGCATAAGCGTTGCCAGCAATCTTGTGCCAAACATGATTGTTGAACAATTTAAAGATTTAAATCAAAGTTTAAAAATACATAACAAACTTTATGAATTAAACACAAATTTGTTCAGTGAAGTAAATCCAATTCCTATTAAATATGCCATGAACAAATTTGGTTTTTGCAAAAATGTTGTAAGAAAACCGCTAACAAAATTATCAAAAGAAAATGCTGAAAAATTATTAAAATGTATTAAAAATTTAAAAAATTAAAAAAATTAAAGCAAAATGAACAATAAAAATATGATTTATTTTAAATTTTTAATATTTTTATAATATTCTATTTGCAAATTTTTCACGTAAAGGAGTTATATGAAAATTCTTTTAATTGGCAGTAACGGCAGAATGGGCAAACAAATGCAAACCTATCTAAACCAAGAAAAGATTGAATACACAGCTGTTGACAAATCAAATTTTAACATTTCACAAAACCAAGATTTTGATATAATTGTTGATTTTTCAACAGCAGATGCCCTCAAACAAAACTTAGATTTAGCATTGAAAAAAATAAAACCAATCTTGATTGCAACAACCAACCACAATTCAAAAAATGAGCATATGATTGAACGTGCAAGCAAATTCATACCTATTGCACTCTGCCCTAATTTAAGTGTTGGCATAATGAGCGTTTGCAAGATAATTGAGCACTTAAAACCAGTTTCAAATTATGATTTTGTTGTTGAAGAGATACATCACAAAAACAAAACAGACTCACCAAGCGGAACAGCTAAACAACTTGTGGAAGTATTGAACAAAATTGGTGTTTCACCAAGTGTAAATTCTGTAAGAGCTGGAAGCATTGTAGGCACGCATATTGTTACTGCTTATGGAATAAATGAAGTTATAGAAATTAAACATACCGCACTATCACGCACTTGCTTTTGTGAAGGTGCTGTTGCAGTTTGCAAACAACTTATTAATAAAAAAGTTGGCGTTTACACCATAGGTGATTTGTTATGATAGTTTGTAAATTCGGTGGTTCTGCCACTGCAAATAAAAAATCAGTTGAAAATATAAAAAAATTAAAAAATGATGAAAGGGTTGTTTGGGTATTTTCTGCGATTGGCAAATCAAATAAAGACGATAAAAAATTAACCGACTTACTTATATCTTACACAAATCAAAAAGCAGACAAAGTTAAGATAAAGCAGCAAATAATATTAAAATTCAAAAAACTTTGTTCCTACACTAATATAGATATTGATATAACCAAGACCATTAATGAACAGTGCAAAAAATTTGAAGACACTGGCGATAAGGACATGTTTATTTCTCGCGGAGAATATATCACAAGCCAAATCATGGCAAAATATTTAGGGCTCAAATTTATTCCTGCGGAACAAGTGATATTTTTAAAAAATAATAAGATAGATTTTCCAAAAACTGAAAAAACAATTAAAAAACTTATCTTAACCTATAAAAACATTGTTGTTCCTGGTTTTTACGCTTTAAACCAAACAGAAGAAGCAAACAATAAAAAATCTTCTATAAAGTTATTTAGCCGCGGCGGAAGTGATTATTCGGCATGTATATTGGCAAAATGTTTAAGCGCAAATGTTTGTGAAAATTGGACAGATATTGATGGTATTTACCCGATTAATCCAAACATTAAGAAATCAAATGTGTTAAAAGACTTATCGTATTTAGACCTTAACACAATGGCAAAAATGGACGCAACCGTTATACATAAAGATTGTGCCAAATTGTTAAATGGCTGTGGCACAATTTTACAAGTGAGAAACATTTTTAATTTAAATAACGCAGGAACTATTGTATCTTCAACTTGCCGCCAGTCTGCTGAATTTCTTTCTTACGCTAAAGAAAAAAACCACTGCATCCTAGTACAAGGCCTGAAAAATGGCGGAAATTTAAAATTAACAATACCGATTACAGACTTTCAAAAAGGAATTGATTTCTTGCAAAAATCAAAAAATCAACTCTAATTTTCATAGATTTTGACACTTTTTCTCTATTTTGGCTAGAATGAAACATTTTATTTGCTTTTTTGTTTGCTGAGTGATAAAATACAACTCATATAGGAGTTGCTATGGAAAACCAAGATATTAACACGATTATTGGTCAAAATTTGCTTAAACTTAGACGAAACAAAAAATTAACACAGCTTGAATTGGCTGAAAAATTTAATTATTCCGACAAATCTATATCAAAATGGGAAAAAGGTGAGTCTTTACCTAGTGTTGACGTGCTTTATCAACTTGCCAAATTTTATGGTGTAACATTAGACACTCTTACAAGTGAAGAAGAATTAAATTTAACCACAAATGAACCAAAGCCCGTTGGCCGCGATAAATCTTTTCCAACAAAATTAATTATTTCACTTCTCGCTGTAAGTGCAGTTTGGATTGCCGCCACAATTTGGTTTATTACATACAAACTTACTAATGGTGGCACGCCCTATATGCTTTTCTTATGGTCTGTGCCAATTTCATGTGTTTTGTTGATAATATTTAATTCCATTTGGGGCAAGCGTGAATGGCTGTTCTGGATTGTTTCAGTTCTGTTATGGACAATATTAGCATGTGTGCATATTCAACTGATAGAATATAACAATTTTTGGATTATTTATTTTATAGGTATTCCACTACAAATTGCAGTTATTTTGTGGGGCGCTTTAATGAAAGGTCCAAGCAAAAAGCAGAAAAATAAATCAGCAAAGGAAGACAGTTTAAAAGAAAAGCCTGTTAAAGAAAAGAGAAATAAAAAAAGTAAACACTTAAACGATGAGCAAAATATTAATGAAACCAAACTTTCTGCTGAGCAAAACTCAAATGAAAATTCAAATATATTATATAAAGATTTGTAAAAAACAATAATTAAATTTGATTAATGTCAGTTTAAAAATATATAAAAGTTTTAAACAATTGTTGTTTACTACAATAAAAATTAAACATAAAAATATATCTAAAACAAAGGTTCGTATCATCCTTTGTTTTTTATATTCTTTATATTCAATAATTGCAAAGCAATATTGCTTTGTTATCAGCAATCAAAAAATGCGATATTTAAATAACTTTTACTTTTTTGTTACACCATAAAAAATATTTAATTTGAAAGGTAATGTTAAAAAAATATTGTTTGTTATAGCAAAGCATTAATAATAACACTTCCTTTCAAATGTGAAAATATGCAAATTTGCACAAATTAGCATTTACAGCAATTTTTGTACGTATTTTGTTTTTAAAAACACAATTTTTGTTGTATAATTAATTTATAATAAATATAGGGGTTGAATATGAAATTAGTTTATGTGGTGGACAGCGTTAGCGACATCAAAAACAAAATCAATATGATGCAAACAAGGTTCGGCAACAATATATATTTTGTTGTTAAAAGCCCTTTTGAAGTGTTGTTTAAATCTTTTGGATACAATGTTAATGCTGTTTACACAAAAAATTTGGCAAAAGTTTTGCACACAATGTTGCGCAATTGCAGTGCTGTTGATGATTTGTTGATTTGCTATTCCAGTTTAAATTTAGACAATCAAATGTTAAACACATTTTTAGGAAAAATCAAAGATAATAAGCATATTGTTAACCTTGTGCCAAATTATAATTTCTTTGAACAAATTGGCAACGGCACTTACAACCTTTATGTAAAATCTATGTTTAAAAACAAAGATAGTTTAGCCAGCCCAAAATTGCAATATATCCCTAAACATTTTGTGGAAAATTTGCTGACCAACCACATTGCAAATAGGCTTTTTGAAATTGACCCTGAATTTGTTGTTAATGTTTATATTGACAACACCACTCAAAAAGAATTGAACAAATCAGCAAAAACAAAAACAAAGTTTGGTAAGTTTGATATTATTCCAATTATTGTTGCGCTTTTAATCACAATCGCAATGGTTGTTACATTGGCATTCACCCGCCCGGGTTATGTTTTCTGGCTTGTTATTGTGTTTGCTTATTTGCTTGATATTGTTATTGCAGTTATTTTCCATTGCAAAACAAAATTTGACCAACGCTTTTTACAATGATTAAAATTTCATAACTCAAAAACAAAGCAAATTTTGGTAATTAAAATATGTTTTATTGTTGATTTACCACTTAAAAACCACAAAAAGCACCTTATTTAGGTGCTTTTTTTAATTAACAGTTAAATATTTTTATAAATAAAAACAAAAAAAGGCTTAAAACTAAGCCTTTTTTATAAACTTAAAGCGAAATGCTGAAAGTTTGATTATATATCGATTTGTTAGATTTTTGCTTCAACTGTGGCAATCTTTCTGCCCCTAGCATCGCGTTTGAAACGAACAACGCCATCGATTAAAGCAAACAATGTATAGTCTTTACCGCAACCAACATTTGTTGAAGGATAAATCTTTGTGCCCCTTTGGCGAACAAGGATTGAACCAGCGTGAACAAATTGACCATCACCAGCTTTAACGCCAAGACGTTTTGATTCACTATCACGACCGTTCTTTGTGCTACCGCCACCTTTCTTGTGGGCAAACATTTGAATATTGAACTTAATCATAGTTACTCCTACTCCTTTATTTTAATGTACTTTTTGTAATCGTCTGCAATTTGTTTAAGTGCCAAATATGCACTTTTCATAAGAATTTGTGCCTTTTCATCTTCCGCTTTTACAGTTATGCGTAAAAATGGAATATCTTGGTTGACTTCATAATCAACATCGGTTTTTGTTACTTCCAACAAACCATTTAATGTGGTTTGCATGATTGTGGAAACCGCACTGCATACTATATCTTGCCCCGCTTCAGCATAACCAGAGTGGCCTTTTGCTTGAAGTGTTGTTATTGCATCGCTACTTTTTAAAATTGTTAAGTTAATCATCTATTAACCTATGCTTTCGATTGTTATTTTTGTGTATGGTTGTCTGTGGCCTTGTTTCTTACGTTCGTTCTTTTTAGCTTTGTATTTGAAAACTGTGATTTTCTTATCCAAAACGTGTTCAACAACTTTGGCACTAACAACAACATCTTTAACAACAGGACTGCCAACTTTTGATTTGCTACCATCAACAATCATAAGCACTGGGAAAGTTACAACTTCACCTGCTTCTGCATTAAGACGATCAACAACAAGAGTATTGCCAGCTTCAACTTTATATTGTTTACCTGAAATATTTGCTATTGCGTACATACTAGTTACCTCCTATAAAGACTCACTTTTAAGGCACTCAAACATAATTTTGAGATTTTTAAGGCCTGTTCAATGTGGTACTACGGGGCTATTATAACAAACCACAAAAAAATTGTCAACAGTTTGCTGTTAAAATCTTTTTGATTAAATATATATTTAAAACTATTAAATTAGACTTCAATATTCAAAAAGAGTTTAATTTGAAAACGTTATTGTATGTCAAAATTAACAAACTCTTTATTGCCTGTTAAAACAAAGATACAACAACAGATTATCTGTTAGCGCATTGATTTCTTTAATTTTTTCCATTAATCTTTTCTATCACTTTGTATTAGGTTAAATTGGGCAATTTTACCGATTTGAGTGTTAAGTGGATATTTGAGTGCTAAGCCAACAAGGCTATCTTCATCAATAAACTTTGCATTTGTGTTAGCACAATAAAATATTGTAAATTGATGATTGTTAACCCTTTTTAAAAGGTCGAATAAATTTATGCTTCCGTCAACTTTAACAAGTGCAACTTTTTCATATTTGTTTTGTTTTGTCTTTGCCTTAAATAGAGATAAATTTGGCTTTAAATTCGGCTTACTTAATGCAAAGAAAAGCGCAAATAAAAGATAGAACAAATTAATGTTATGCCATATTGAACATATGAACAAAACCGCAAATGTTGCACTTAAAACGCACCTAACAACTAAATCTGCAATTTTGTATACCCTGTTAGATTTGAAAACATTTTTAAAGATTTTGCCACCATCAAGCGGATACACTGGCAACAGGTTAAAGAAAGCAAGCACCAAATTGCAACTGCAAAACTGATTTAACACACCATTTAAACTTGGCCATATTGCAAAACAAGCAAGACATACAACACTTAAAATTAAATTACACAATGGTCCAGCAATATTAATTGCAAACGCATCTTGGCTGGCAATTTCTTCATCAAGTTGAACAGACAAACCAAACATTGATAGTTTAACATACTTAATTTTATATCCACGTTTTGAAGCAATCAACATATGTGCTAGTTCATGCAAAATCAATGCAAAAAGATAGTTTAACATCAACAAAAATTTGTGGCAAAAAACACATAAAGCAATCAGCACAAACAAACTTATGTCAACTTTAAACTTTTTCATATATTAAGATATTGTTTTTGTGTTTAATTTAGCACTTTAATTTGGCAAAGTGTGCATTAATTTTATCCTATCACCAACACAAAGAATTGTTATTTCGTAGTCTGTTTTGGTTGCTGTTATATCAACTTTTATATCGTCAAAATTCACTTCAAAATAGTTGCTAATAAGGTAAAAAAAATCTGATTTGATTATTTCTTTTAAACTTTTAGGATTGCTTTGCTTATCTTTTTCAATCATTGCTGATAAACGATTTTTTAAATCCATACAACTCCTCAAATGTTTTTATAAATTTAACTTTTGCTTTTTATTATTGTTTGTTGCTAAATTCAACAACTGCGTTTTAACAATTTTTTTATCTTGCCAAACAAACCACGGTATTTATATGTACAATCAAACAACTTTTTTTCACCTGTTAATATGTTTTCAGCAAGAATATCAAAAGCACGATTAAGTGCCAATCGCTGGTCGGCAACATTTTCACTCGTAGCAGTTATAACACTATCGTCATCTGGTATCACACCACCAAAATCTATGCGCAGAGATTTTCCAACATCATACACGTCAAGCATAAGTTTATCTTGTATCAAATCTCCCCTAGCACGATTAATAACAAATCGCTTGCTTGTTAGATTGTAACTTGAAAGTATTGTAACAACTTTATCCGCATCTCTTATACTGCTTAAATGTGGTGTGGTTATAACAAGTGCTTCGTCCGCACAAAAAACCGCACGCTTAAACCCCGCATCTATACCTGCTGGGCAATCTATAAGCACAAAATCGAAATTGGCAGATAAATGATTGATAACTGCCTTTATGTCGGCAAGGCTTATTGTTAAATTTTGATTTAAACCACCAGTTGAAAGTAAGTATAAAAGTGGAAAACAATCATCTTGCACCAACGCTTCTTTCAGCCTGCAACGGCCTTCTAAAACGTCAAGCAAGGTGTAAACAATGCGGTCTTCCATATTCATAACCACATCTAAATTATTTAAGCCAATATCCATATCAATTAAACAAACACGCAAGTTGCGTCTTGCAAGTTGTCTGCCAAGGTTTGCAGTTACGGTTGTTTTACCAACACCACCTTTGCCAGAAGTTAAAACTATCACACGTGCCATAATTCCCCCTTTGTTTTGAATCAAATTTAGCACGTAAAAATAAAAAAACAAAGGCGAAATATGTTTTATTTTCGCCTTCGCTAAATTTATTTATTTATATTTATTTTGCTTTAATTTTACTAAAAATTTAACAAAATTGCATATTTTATAGCAAAAATTCAATATTTTCGTGTGTTTTTAGCAAAATTTTATTGTTTTTATGAAAATTAATAAAATTTTAAACATTTTCGTCTAACAAATTTATTAAACTTTCAACTTCAAAAATTCCTTCTCACTGCTGAGCAATTTCCCAAGACCTAATACAACTGCATCGGCTGGTTCGTCAGCAACAATAACTGAAAAATCTAATTTGTTTTTTGCATATTCATAAAGCCCTGCAATTTTGCTGCCACCACCAACAAACACAACGCCAGTGTTATAAATATCATTAACCACATCTGCTGGCAAAGTTTTTACAATTTGACCAATGCGTTCAAACACTGCGTCATAAACATTGCTGATTGCCAAACGTACATCGTTTGCAGTAATTGATGCTCGCGCCATATTTCCATTTTCATTTGTGCCAACAAATTCATAGGCATACATATCACGGTTGTAAAGTGAAGCAACTTCATTTTTGATTTTTTCTGCGGTTTGAGTGCTGATTTTTAAGCCATAGTTATCTGCAACAAAAGTTACAATGCTTTTGTCCATATCTTCACCGCCTAAAAAGTACATCCTGCCAAAGCAAAAGTTATACTCATTAAGCACTGAAATATCAGTAACATTTTTACCAATATCAACAACCATAATGTGTGCATGAGAATCAAAGTCTAAACTTGATTGAACGCAAACACTGTTAAACACAAATTCAACTTTATTTACGCCACATTCTCTTAACACCTTTTTGATAAGCAAAAGTTGTTGCTCATTGAGTGCACTTGGCACGGCAACCAAAGCATAAATGTTTGTAATAAGCAAATTATCTTCAACCACATTTTCTATGATTTTACCAAGCAAAAGTTTTGCCATTTTTTCGTCAACAATTTCGCCATTTTCAATTGGACGGAAAACTTGATAATTTGTGCTTTTAGCATTGAACAATTTTTCAGCCTTTTTACCGATTGCATGAACTTTAACAAGCCTGCCATTTGTGGAAACTGCCAAATATGCTGGCTCTTTTGCCACAATGCCACTGCCCTTTTTGTAAACTATAATTTCGTTGCTGCCAAATTTAAGCCCTAAATCAATTCTAAACATAAATCCCCCTGTTTTGTTTGTTTATTCGGCTTTATAATATTTGCAAGTTTTTGCCATACACTTTCTTAAAGTCGCCAGCAATAGACATTGCTTGTGAAATTTCAAGTGTTGCATCACGTTCAACTTCAGTTTTTAATATAACTGTGTCGCCAAGCACATCACATGCAATATCTTTAACACTGTTTGAACCTGTGATATTGAGCATTGTTGCCATTTTGATTATGATAGCAAGTTTTTTAACAGCATCTAAATCTTCATCTGTAACTAAATCTTTATATCTAATCCAGTCTGTTAAACTGAAATCGTCCACATTTTGACTGCTTGCAACAAAAGCTGCCAACAAAATGTCTTTATGATTTGCACCATAGATATTGCTGTTTAAAATAACTGGAAAGTTGTTTTTGATATAGTTGTCAAAAGCAATACGTTTGCCAGACATGCACATACTTGCTGCAATACGCAAAACTTTAACATATGGACGACTAAGTTTGTGCAAAACTTTAAGTTGTTTGTAAAGAATTACCGCCAAAGAATAGTTGCTATCTAAATTTGAGTTTGTTGGGTAAAATTCATTGATTGCACTAAGTGAGTAGCCAAGAATATCAAGCAATGGTTTTTCACCTGTTTGAGCAAGCAAGTTTTTAGCAACAATACCATACATTTCGCCATTTGTTGATACACGCACTTCACCACGCACAAATTCGTTGTACATAGCTTTTACAATTGCAATACCAACAGCAATCACATCTGCACGCTTTTCGCTGATGCCTTTAAGTTTTTTGGCTTTATCTAAATCTAAGCCACGAATAAGGTTATAAATGTTTGCAAAACTATCAGTTGTGATTGGATAGTTGTGAGCAACGTCAATAGGATAACGTGTTGATTTACGGCTTAGTTTACCAACAGATAAGAAAACTTCACCAAGACCAAAGAATTCACAATCTTCATCCAAATTATAAAGCCAGTCAAGTTTTTTAAGCTCTTTTGAAACATATTCAACTACCTTGTCCATACGTTCTGTTATTGGAAGAGATGAAAATTGTTCAAGCAAGGTTACGCTACCAAATGGAAGAGAAACACTGTTTGCCACGACACGGCGGTTAAATTTGACAATTTCAGTTGAATAATCGCCAACTTGAATAAGCACACCACGTGTCATTGCAAAAGAATACATAATTGCGCTGTGCAATGCAGTAACTTGTTCTTCAGTTGTAAGCACTTTGAAGTACAAAGAAACTGTTTTATACACTTCATCTAAAAATGCAATTTGGTTGCGAGCATTTGCAATCACAGGGTTTGCATAGCAGATGTGATTTTCAATTTTTGCATTGTCCACAATCTTTCTAAAATTTTTCAAAACTGCAATAGTTTCTTGTATGCGTGCAGGTTTAATGTAACCATCACGTTCCATATCTTGAATAAGTTTCACTGGTTCAGTGATTTGTTGTTCAATGGCAAAAAAGCCAGTTTGTGTGCAATTAAAAATGGTGAGTTTTATATCATTAACACCTAATTCAAAAACTGCTAATTTATTGTTCATTTATTTCTCCTTAAAACGCACTAACAGGCAAAATAAATTGATGATAATTTTACCTTAAAATTAATGACCTTTTACTATAACCTTATTTATAAAGTTACTTAGTTGTAACACTAATTTAAGTTATAGTCAATAGGTTTTTTAAAAATTTTTTTAACTTTTTTTGAGTTGTAAAATTCGGCATAAAACACTAAAAAATATTTAAAATATTCACATTAAAAAAATTAATTGAAAAAATATTAAAAAATATCACAAAAAACCTATAAAAACATAAAAAAATACGTATTTTTACGTATTTTTAAAATATTTTTTATAAAATTTAATTAATTTAATTTTAGTCGTTTTGCTTTTTAATTTTTAACAAAAATTTTTATACAATAAAACTTTTTTATAACTTTTTATTTTTTAAGCTTTAAATCAATTTTTCAATTTCATTCTGGAAGGAACAGAAAATTGAATTTTTATAATCTGGTTCAGCTTTAAAAACCATATTTTGTTTTGTTGTTGGATGCACAAATTCTAACTTATAAGCCCACAATGCGAGATTGCCTTTATGAGATTTGTCGCCATACTTAAAGTCGGCATAAATTGGTGCATTGAGTTGCTTTGACATTTGCACACGTATTTGATGGCTACGACCTGTTATTAAGTCCACTTCCACCAAACTTAAATTTGTATCTTGCCCATTTTCAACAAATTGTTTTGAAGATAAAACTTGATAATTTAAAATTGCTTCTTTTGCGCCTTCTTCTAACTTTGGTGCAATTGAAACAGTGTTTGTTTTTTCGTCCTTTTTAAGATAGGTTACAAGTTGGTCATTTGCAAGTTGTGGTTTGCCACAAATAACTGCCAAATATGTTTTGTGCATATCTTTTGATTTAAGTTCTTTGCTAAGCCTTGCTGCAGCTTTGCTTGTTTTTGCAAAAACCATAACACCGCCTGTTGGTCTATCAAGCCTATGCACTAATCCTAAGAAAACATTGCCTGGTTTGTTATCACGTTGTTTGATATAATCTTTGATGATTGTAAGCATATCTAAATCTTTGCTTTCGTCTTCTTGCACGGAAACATTATGTGGCTTTACCACCACAATAATATGGTTATCTTCGTATAAAATTTTAGGTTCTATTTGCATTTAATTTCCTTTTAAAATGTTTTTATTGCACTGCAACCGCAAGGCAACACAACACCATTTTCTTTTGTTGGAAGCCCAACTTCATATGCTTCAGTTTTACCGCCTGCAATGGTTAAATTTAAAATATTTGCCATAACGGTTGGTTGAAGCCCTGTTGTATAACTATTGATAAGCACAAATGCTGGATTGTTGCTAAGCACTTTGCTGCAAAGACGTACAAAATCAAAAATATTATCTTCAATCTTCCAAGTTTCACCTTTTGGACCTCTACCAAAAGAAGGTGGATCCATAATTATAGCATCATAAAAGTTGCCACGCCTTATTTCACGTTCCACAAATTTGGCACAATCGTCCATAATATAGCGAATATTGGTTATGTTATTCAACCTTGCATTTTCTTTTGCAATTTCAATCATACTTTTGCTTGCATCAACATGCGTAACTTGTGCCCCTGCCAAAGCACATGCAACTGATGCACCGCCAGTGTATGCAAACAAGTTTAAAACTTTTATTGGACGGTTGGCAGATTTGATAATATTTGCCATCATATCCCAGTTGACCGCTTGTTCAGGGAACAAACATATATGTTTAAAACTCATTGGCTCTATGTGAAATTTGATACCTTTGCGTTCAATAACAAAACTTTTTGGCATTTTAGGGTTGATTTTCCACTCACCCGACTTATTTTCAGTGCGAGTATAGTGCGCATCAACTTTTTGTTTGATTGGCGTGTCCATATTCCAAATAACTTGTGGGTCTGGGCGCAAAAAAGTAAAACCGCCAATTTGCTCTAACTTTTCGCCCTTAGCGGTTTTTAAAACTAAATAATCTTTCCAATCTGTTGCTATCTTCATATCTTTATAATATATCTAATTAAGTGGTTTGTCAATATTTGCCGTGCCTTAAAGTGTGGCAAAATTGCACCATTGATTTGCAAAAATGAATTTGATAAACTCTTTTTAATAAACGTCCAAAATCTTTTTCATATCAATAATATCAGCTTGTGTGATAATGCAAAGTGGACGGCTTGTATCTTTACCCTCTTTGGTGATAATTATTATCAACAATTTGCGGTTGTTTTCAAAATAATTCATAGCAGCGTCTATGGTGAGTTTGTCATCTGCCAAAATATAGTAATAATCATCGCCCATTTGCGAAATGACATCTATAACGGCGGTTGTGTCAATATAGTCTTGCAAATTTACGTTTTCACCAACTTTTGCACCAAGCACGCCCATTAATTTGCGGGCATTAAGCACACCAATAAGTTTGTTGCCGTTATACACTGGCAAGTTTGAATATCCTGTACGTGAAATAATTTCCATTGCTTCACCAATTTTCATATCTTGTTCAACAACAATAACATCTTTGTTTCCAACACGGTCTATTGCGTGTGGTGGTTCAGCAATAATTGCAGACAATTTTTCAATTTTTTCCACAATATCATCATGTGGTTCAGCAATGATAAACTTGTTGTTACCTGTGTGAACAATGGCATTACGAAGCCTGCCAAAATCAATTAAATCTTCTTCATACTTACGCACAACAGAGTTCAACAAAACTGCACGGCGTACAACATCGCTAAAAGACATACTGCGTTTAAAATCATAAATAGCACGCAAGTTATAATCAATTTGATTGTATGCGGTTATAAAACGTTCTGCGTTCGATTTTTTCATAATTACTCCTTATGTGTTGTTATTTTAGAATATGTTTTTATTGTTTTTATTGCTTAAATTATACCACACAAGGGCAAGTTCTTCCAACAAATGCAAGGGAATTAAACATAAAATTATTTGCCAAATTTGCAAAAATGTTGTTAAAACCTCTAAATTTACAATCATTTTTAAAAAAACTGTTGTTTTTTTTGTTGGTTTAAGATATAATACCATTAAGTTGTACTAGGCGGGGAGCTAGTGGTGCCCTGTAACCTGCAATCCACTACAGCAGGGCCGAGGTGCCTATGCGGGGCAAACTTAACTGTGTTGAGTAGGCTTTGTGTATGTTGAAATTAAGGTCTTATACAATATTGCCCCTCGAATCATGTCAGGGCCGGAAGGCAGCAGCATTAAGAAGGATACAGTATGTGCTGTAAGGTTGCTTTGATGGAGTGCAAAAAGTTTATGCCAGCAGTTAATTTGTTTCAAGTATGCATGTGCAACTTACCAGTTAAAACTTGGTTGAATTAAACCAAGTTTTTTTATTTATAAATTGCACAATATTAAAAGCCCTTGAAACAAACAAGTTTGTGTGAACAATATTATTTTGAAAGTATGCATGTGTAACTTATCATTAAAAAAGTTCGTATTGCCTACGAACTTTTTTGTTTAGCAATTTTTAGTTTCTTTTTGCTTGTTTAAATATGTGGCACGGCGTGCAATCGCATCTTTTTCACTTTGTTTAATCAGTTTTGCCTTGTTGGCTTTGTTTACTTTACTTAAAATAGCAAAGCGATTTTCACTTTCCACATATTCATCATATGGCATTGTTGGGTCGTAACTATCAACTTGCATATGTTGTTTTGCGGTTGGATTATAGCGGAATAATGTGTTATAGCCACTTTTTACTGAATTCCAACTATGAATTTGGCTGAATCGCATATTATAGCCATGATTTATACATGGTGCATAAGCAATAATAACACTTGGTCCGTTATATTTTTCTGCTTCTTCAAACGCTTGCACACATTGGTCTGGGTTTGCCCCCATTGCAACTGTTGCAACATACACGTCTTTATACGTCATAAGCATTGAAGCCAAATCTTTTTTCTTTGTTGTTTTGCCTGTGCTGTTAAATTTGGCAGTTGCACCCCTTGGTGTTGACTTGCTAGTTTGACCGCCCGTGTTTGAATATACTTCTGTGTCAAGCACCAAAATGTTAACATTTTCGCCACTCGCAACAACATGGTCAAGCCCGCCAAAGCCTATATCATAAGCCCAGCCATCGCCACCAAATATCCAAACACTTGGGCTGATAATCAAATGTAAGTTATCAAACAAGTATTGGTCTTGCGGTTCAATTATATGACCTTTCTTATAATCTTTAAGTTTGAGAGTTAAGGCTTTGTTGTTTTCGTGATTTTCTGGGTTTGCAAGGAACTCTTTAACCATATTTGCAACCTTTCGGGAAAGTTTGATTGTTTTTAACTTTTCAATAAAGTTGTTGCGTTCATTTCGACGAGCGATTGAAATGCCAAAGCCAAATTCTGCGTTATCTTCAAACAAACTGTTTGCCCAACTTGGACCAAAACCATCTTTATCTTTACTGTATGGGCAAGTTGGATATGTCCCGCCATAAATTGATGAGCAACCAGTTGCGTTGGCAATAAGCATACGATCGCCAAACAGTTGAGTTGCAAGTTTGATATATGGTGTTTCACCGCACCCTGCACACGCACCGCTAAATTCAAAATAAGGTTTTTTAAATTGCACACCTTTTGTTGTGTTTGGTGTGAAAGGTGTGGTTTGTGGCAATGTGAGCATAAATTGATAGTTTGCAATCTCCTTATCTCTTATTTTGCTTGCGTCTTCCATTATCAATGCTTTAACTGGGCACACGGTTGAACAAACGCCACAGCCAGTGCAATCCAAAGTGTTAACCTGCATACGATAGTTGCCTTCGCACACAAAGGCTTTGCGGCTGGTGAAAGTTTTTGGAGTTTTGCGTTTTTCACCAAACACAACAGGGCGAAGTGCAGCGTGTGGGCACATCATTGTGCATCTGCCACATTGAATGCATTTTTCACTTATCCAATTTGGCAATTCTTCTGCCAAGGCACGCTTTTCAAATTTCGCTGTGTCGGTTGGCATACGGCCAGATATATCAAATTTGCTCACAGGAATATCATTGCCTTGTTGATTTGATGTTGGCACAATAATTTCTTCATAATACTGAGATTGTGGCACTTTGCAAGCCAAATTATGGCTGATTGTAAGTTTTGCAATATCAACCGCCACCAAATTTTGCGTAGCCTGTTCTATTGCTTTAAGGTTTGCATCAACCACGGCCTGCCCTTTGCGTGAATATGCTTTGACAATGCTCTTTTGTATATTTGCCATTGCAACGTCAAAAGGTAAAAGCCCTGATACATGAAAAAGCGCTGTTTGCATAACTGTGTTGATTTTTGCACCAAGCCCGTTTTCCATTGCTATTTTGGTTGCATCTAAGGTGTAAACACGTGTGTGTTTTGAAATTAAATCTTGCTTCATTTTGTCTGACATCAAGTGGTTGAGTGTTTCAAAATCATATGGGCAGTTGATAAGCATTATACCGTTGTTTTTAAGGCAATCTGTCATATCATATTTTTCAATAAAGCCAGCGTTATTGCACATTAATAAATCAACTTGTTGTGGATTAAATGGTGCAATGATTGGTCTAAAACTTGCACGCATATGTGAAATGGTAAGGCTGCCTGATTTTTTGCTATCATAATCAAAATAGCCTTGCATATAGCTGGTTGTTTCTTCACCTAAAATTTTGATTGTGTTTTTAACTGAACTTACGCTACCATCACTGCCAAGACCATACACACGCATACTGAAATCGGCAATTCTATCTTGGAACAGAGGTTTAACTTCCAAACTTGTGCCTGAAACATCATCATAAACGCCAACAGTGAAAAATTGTTTTTTGCGTTTGAACATATTTTCAAAAACTGCCAAAGCCATGTCTGGTGTAAACTCTTTGCCACCAAGGCCAAAGCAACCAGAATATGTGTTGCAGTTGATTTTGTTTTTATGTAATGTTGAAAGCACCATACTTGTGAGTGTATCGGTGCCATTTACATCAAGGTTGCGTTCCAAAATTGTGATATTTCGCACATTTTTAGGCAATTTGTTTATAAAGGTTTGTTCATCAAAAGGTTTAAGCAAACGCACTTTTATAATACCAACATTTTTGCCATACTGCTTTTGTGCAAGGCGTAAAACATCAGCAGAACTGCCAATAGAAACAACAATATCTCTTGCATATTTATCGCCAAAATATTCCACCGTGTCATAATGACGATTTGTGATTTCTGCTTGCTTGTTCAAGCAGTATTTAACATCTTCCACAACATTTTTATATCGGCTTAAAGCCAAAATGCGGTTTTGCATAAACACGTCTGGATTTTGGTTTGTGCCAGCACTAAAACTGTTGTAATTATTCAAAGCGCGTTGTTTAAAACGCAAAATATCTTGTTCGTCAACCACTTTTTTAAGGTCTTCTAAATCAGAAACATAAATTGTGCTGATTTCGTGGCTGGTTCTAAATCCGTCAAAAAAGCAAATAAAAGGTGTGCCGGTTTTTGCTGATGCAAGTTCTGTTGCAATAGCAATATCATTAACCTCTTGCACCGATGAGCAGTTGATAATATTAAAACCAGTTTTCATGCAAGCATAAATATCGCTATAATCACAAAAGATACTCAATGCATGGCTGGCAACAGTGCGGGCTGCAACATAAAAAACAGTTGGCAAGCACTCGCCTGCTATTTTATACATATTTGGTATCATCAACATTAAGCCTTGACTTGAGGTGAAAGTTGTGGTTTTTGCACCAGCCATTAAACTGCCATGTACTGCACCTGCAACGCCTGCTTCACTTTGCATTTGAGCAATACGCACAGTGTTGCCAAAAATGTTTTTACGGCCTTCTGCCATAAAAGTGTCGCAATTTTCTGCCATTGGGCTGGACGGAGTGATTGGATAAATCACTGCAACATCGTTCATCATATACGCTATATTGCTTGCTGCATAGTTGCCATCAACTGTTAATTTTTGCATAATTCCCCTTTAAAATATTTACGCCTAAAATAAGTTTCTAGTGCTTGATTTGTAGCTTAAATATAATCTAAAATTTGGTGTTTAATAATGCTTTTTAACGGTGCTTGCTGATAATAAAATAAACATCTGTTAATAGTATAAAAAAAAATTAACCCTTTTGCAAATATTTGCAAAGATTTTTAAGTTTTGTTACAATTAATTTAAATTTAAGCACAAAAGCTTTCAGGTTAAGGAGAAATATGCGCTATTTAATGATTGTAACTTATGACGGCAAAAATTATTCTGGCTTTCAAAAACAAAATTCAACAAACAAAACAATTCAATTTGAATTGGAAAAAGCAATAAATATCATCACAAAGAAACAAGTGGAGTGCGTTGCAAGTGGCAGAACAGACGCTGGCGTTTCAGCATATCATCAACCTGTTCATTTTGATATTGATATTAGCCTAACCCCAACCAAATTTTTAAAATCAATCAACGCCCTTTTGCCAGACGAAATTAAAGTGCTATCTTTTGAACCTTCAACAATTCATGCAAGATTCAGTGCAAAACAAAAAACTTACGCTTACAAAATGTATGTTTCACCTATCAATTTACCACTGGAAAAAGATAAATTAATCATATCACCAACACTAAATTTAAAGGCAATGAAAAAGTTTTGTTCACTTATCACTGGCACGCACGATTTTAGCGGTTTTAAAGCGACAGGTGGACAAACTGAAAACGATGTTCGCACAATTTATTCAGCAAAACTAAAAAAGAAAGGCAACAATTTAACATTTTATGTTACTGGCAACGGCTTTTTATATAAAATGGTACGTAATCTTGTTGGCACAATGCTTAAAATTGGCGAAGGCAAAATTGACCTAACCGAACTTAAACATACCATATTCACCAGTTATAAATCGACCTATACCGCCAAGCCAGAATACTTATATCTTTACGATGTGGTGTATAAATAATGGAAGAAATTAAATACGCTTATTATGACGGCGGTAAAGATATTGTTTTGATAATCACTGGTATTGGTGGCTCAACTATCGGCTACAAAAATAAATATGACATTATGGCAAAAAACATTGTTCAGCAAACTGATTGTTCAGTGTTGATTGCTAGTTCACAACAAGGAACTTGGCTTCATATTAAAGAAAATTTAATTCAAATAATAAATGAAAACAAAAAAACTCGATTTATCATCGAGTTTTTTGGCGCCCCGAGTAGGGCTCGAACCTACAACCTATCGGTTAACAGCCGAGTGCTCCACCATTGAGCTATCGAGGCATATTTGTTGACATCTGCAAAATCACTTTCACAGACAATGCCCTTATTATATCATCTAAAAGCATTGTTGTCAACAATTTTTTATTATTTTTTTGTGTTTTTTGCTTATCTATTTTTTTGTTTTTCTATACTTAAAATAAAGTTGTATTTTATTTTTATAAAGCATTAAATAAACACTTAAAATCAAAGTTTATTTAGCCTTTTATTTATATATCTTTGCTTCTGTTTGTAATAAAACACTCAAATCTATTTTACTGATATTTTGTTATAAACACCATACAAATCAAGCATATACAAGTAATTTAACTTTGTAAGCACTTTGCTAGATTCAGTTTTAAACATTTCGATAATGTTGTCGTCAGCGTTAGGATTGAGTTTTACAAATGTTGATAAATCATCTGTTTCCACTTCCAAACTGTAAATACCACCAGTGTTTGAATAATAAACAACCATATCACGTGTTTCACCGTCAATTTCATAAACAGTATCTGCTGGACGGAACAATGAGTGCCCAACATAGAAGTTTTCGTTATAACTGATGCCTAACAAATCAAGTAAGGTTGGCACTACGTCATATGCTGAACAGAAGCGTGTATTGAGTGTAAGTTTATATTCGTCTGCCAATGTTGTGTTAAGGTTTTTAACGCCTGGGCTTGAAAGAATCATTGGAATACGGTGCAAATCTGTCAAATAATATTCGATTGGGTTAATATCTTTAACCATATATGACATATTGTTGTAGTAAGCAAAATGGTCAGCATAAAGCAAAATTGTTGTATGGTCATACAAACTATCCCCGTTAGAATATTGTTTTGACTTAAGTTCTGCAATTATGTTGCCGATTGCTTCGTCCATACCACAAACGCCACATTGATAGTATGTGAGCATTGTAACTAAATTTTCTTTATCTGAAAAGTTATCAAGCACATTTTGATACCAATTTGTGTATGTTGCTTCCGCTTCAGGTTTGTTCAACACATATTGGTTATTTTCGTCCAAAACGCAGTCGTCTGCACCATATTTAACATAGTTCATATATTTATGTGCATCGCCGTCATATTTGTTGTATTGTGGCAACCAACTGCCGTGTGAAGAAACATTAAGATAGAATGTGTAGAAAGGTTTTTCTTCATAATTATCTGGCACAATATATCTCATTGCATTTTTAGCATATTCTCCTTCTGGTGCCCAGTGGTCCCACCAAAGTTCATCACCTGAATACAATTTGTTGCCATCACGGTCGGTTAAATTTTCTTTACCTATAACGTTTTGGAAACCTATATTGCCATGAGATTGATCACGATTATAGAAAGTTGAGCGATTAGAGTGAACATAGTTTGTTGTGTAGCCTTTTGATTGCAAGATATTTGGCAATGTAAAGCCTAAAGCATTTTTATTTTTATCATATTTTTTACCAGCATATGAAAGCACATCAAGACCATTTGGGAAACTGCCCATAATGCCTATACCTTCACTGATATTTGTTTTTGCTTTACCAAAGAAATTGTAAGCAACAATACTATTGTCATCTTGTGTTTCAGCACTGCCATTTATAAGGTTATAAACATTTGGTGTGAGTTCGCTTGAAAGGTTTTGAATTGTTGGGTCATAACTGCCGTCACCAAAAGCAAACCACTCGATACTTTCCATCATAAAGCAGATAACATTATTACCCCTATCCAAACCAAAGGAAGATGTGCTACTGCCAGGAATTGTTGAGCCAGAATACATGCTGCCAGAGTTGAAATAATCAACAGTGATTTTTTGTTTCATTTTATCTGCGTTGGTTGTGATTGTGCCATCCATTTCATTAATAAGCAAATTAACAAAATAACCATACGAGCCAAACTTTTTGTAACTTCTGCGTTTTAAGAAACTGGTGTTCATCAAAAACGCATCGCTGTTAACATAATCAATGCTATCTATGCCTTCTTGATATGCTTGAATACGGTGGCGGTAAACATAATAGTTTGTGATTGAGAAACATTGTGCAAACAAAATCATCATAACGCACAAAATTGAAAAGTGTTGTTTAACTGTGATTTTATTTTTTCTTGCAAAATGCAACAAAAGCACACCAACCAAAATTAAAGCAGTCATCAAACCAACAAGTTCTAAAATGATACCCCAATATACAAAGCCAGATGCTGCGGCTTCGGTGGCTTCCTTCATCATTTTTATCATATCAAAGGTGAACATATCACCATAAATTGTGTAAAGTGTATAGTTGGTGTAAATTAAAATAGCTTGCAAAGCCAAAACTGTTGTTGCCAAAGCAAACTGCCAACCATAGTTAGGTATTGTAAAAACAACCACACCGACAAACACGATGATTGAAAAGTTATATAAAAAATATTCAGGCATAAAGCCGAGATTTAATACTGAAAAAGAAAATGCTTCTAAAACCAAAGCACCTAGCACATAATAAAAAAACATCAAGAATTTGCTAAAACCAGTCTTTACCATATAAATAATTTTAGTTTATAGAGTTTAAATAGTCAAGTTAAAACGTAAAATGTTGCCAAATTTAAAAAAAAATTGTATAATTCAAATATGTTTAATTGGTTTAAAAAATTATTTAATCCTAACAGGCTTTTGCCAAAAGACGTTGAAACTGGATTGATGACGTCTATGTTTTGCAATGTAAAATTTGGCGAAAAATTGGTTGTGCCAGATAACTGCGTTTGTTACCTTTCTTATCGCGATAAAATTTACAGCGAATTTACTGCTGGCAGTTATGATTTAGACGAAAAGGTGCTTGATCAAATTGCCGTAAAACAAATTAAGTCAACAAACAAAAAGAAAAAGCAAGTTAAGTTTGACTTATTTTTTGTGAACTTAAGTGTTTTTGAATATGAAACAAGGCAAAGAGAAGTTATACCTGTTGATAAAAAATTAACAAAGTTTGACATAAAATCCAACTTTACATGCAATGTTGTTGATGCCACAAAATTTAGGAAATACGCTTTAAGTTTTTATGCTCTTATCCGCCCTATTGATGCTGAAAATTTGGTTAAAGATTTTGTGCGTGAACACATTAATAAATACTACCTTAAACGTGAATTATTTACACCTATTGAACCAACAGCAGAAAGTGCCAGTTTTAAAGTTTATTTAAACAAAAAGGCTGAAAAATATGGCTTTACATTTAACAGTTTTGATATGGCTTTATGGATTAAAGCAAAAGGCAGCAAACAGCCAGAAAAACAAGAACAAGTTAAACATTTTTCCTTTTTTGAAAGGCAAGAAAGCAATGTGACAGAAACAAAGCCTAGCACTGTCAAAACAGAAACAATAAATCAACCAATGGCACAAGAAAAAAGCATTGACAATGCTGATAACAAGGAATATAATTTAAACAATGCTGAAACAAAAGCAGAGAAACAAATAAAAGAAGATGTTTGCCCAAATTGTCAAAGTAAACGTATTGCTAACTCGGCATTTTGCCATAGGTGCGGCTACAAATTTTAAATTTGATAAAAAAGCAAATGTTAAATAACTAAACTTAAAAAGGAGAAATTATGAAATTTAAAAAGACAGATATTATTGCAACTGTGCTTGAAAAACATCCAAAGGGTGAAGAAATTTTAACAGAATTTGGCTTCCACTGCCTTTACTGCCCTTGCAGTCAAATGGAAACTTTGGAAGAAGCATGCGAAGTTCATGAAATTGACATCAACAAATTGTTAAAAGCTCTTAACGCGTAAAATAAATTGCCCCAAAAGTTTTGTTTTGGGGTTTTTATTTTTTTAACCGATATCATGACATTAAAAATTTAAGTATTATATTCATTCTTAAATATACCAAGAAAAACGTTATTTTTTTGTTGAACAAATTTTAAACACCTATTTTTAAAGGAGAATCAATGCAAAATATTCTTATCACTGGCGGGGCTGGTTATATTGGCACAAATTTAACTATTGAACTTTTGCAACGCGGATGCAAAGTGGTTGTTGTTGATGATTTTAAAAATGCATATGTAAAAAACATAAACAAACTTAAACAACAATTTGCCAATTTGCAGGTATTTAAAACTAACTGCTGTAACATGCAATCAATGGAAGCCTTAGTAAAAAAATTCAAATTTGACACTCTCATTCACCTTGCTGCTAAAAAGTATGTTTTTGAGAGTTTTGAACACTCTAAAGCATACATGCAAAACAATATGAATAGTTTGGCTGTTTCTCTTGCCTTGGCTGAAAAATACAAAATTAATAAAATTATGTTTGCGTCAAGCATCACAGTTTATGGTGAAACACTCACAGCCAATATTAATGAAACTCAGCCTTATGCTCCAACATCACCATACGCAAAAACAAAGCAACTTGGTGAAGAAATGATTTTAAGTTGGCTTGCACATAACAAAAATAAAACTGCAATAATTTTTAGATTTACAAATCCAATAAGTGCAAACACCAAATTTATGCTTGGCAACGAATCTAAACAACACAAATTGAGTTTGCCTTCAGTTCTTGTTGAATGCATTTTAAATGATAAAAGTATCAAACTTAACGGCAACGATCATCCAACAAAAGACGGAACACCAATAAGAGATTATATTCACATAACGGATTTGGTTCATATTGTTTGTGATGTTATTGAACAAAACAACAAAGCAGGCTGTGAAATTTTAAATGTTGGATGCGGTGGCGAAGGTTACTCTGTTCTTCAAATGATTAAGGCAGTTGAAACTGTTGCAAATAAAAGCATAAATTATAGTTTTGGTCCAAAACGTGAAGGTGATATACCTTGCATAGTTTGTGATAACACCAAACTTATAAACAAATACGGAAATCAAAAGTTTTCAAACCTTGAACAAATGCTAAATGACGAATTTTTATTTAGGAAACATTTATCAACTCGTTCTCATAAAATATAAAACTTAAAAAATTATAATATTAACTTGAGATTAGTATTATAGCAATTATCTGGCTTAAACACTAAAACCAATATTAACAACAGTAGCAATCAAAGTTTGACACAATAAAAAAGCACTCTGTTTGAGTGCTTTTTTTTAATTTTCAGTTGTGCAAACGTAAACAAACTGTTTTTTTGTTTAAATCGCAATTTGTTTTTAAGCCCTAAACTTAAAAATTACTTTTTCTTTTTAATTTTTGTGTTCTTTTCAAGTTCTTTTTTTGAGGCTTCAAGTTTTGCATTTTCTTTGGCAATTTCGTCATCAATCTCTTTTAAGAATGCATCAATATCTTGAATTTCATTCGCTTGAGCTTCGCCTGATTGAGTGGCTTTTTTAGGTCTGCCTACTGCCTTTTTAGTTTGTGGTGCTGTACCTTCTTCCACAACTTTTTTAGGTCTACCTGGTTTACCTTTTGGTTTGCTTTCTTGCCCTTCAGCGGTGGATGTTTCAACTTGCTTTTTAGGTCTGCCAGCCTTACGCTTTGGTTCTTCAACTTTTGGTTGTTCGCTAACCTCTTTGCGTGGTCTGCCAGCTTTGCGTTTTGGTTGTTCTGCAACAACTTCTGTTGCTTGTTCACTTACTGGTTCTGCTTGTTTTTTAGGCCTACCAACTGATTTTTTAACTTCAACTGGTGTTGCTACTGCAGTTTCAGTTTTACGTGGACGACCTGCCTTACGTTTTGGTTGTTCTGCAACAACTTCAGCTGGTTGCTCAGGTTGAACCTTACGTGGTCTACCTGGTTTGCCAGGCTTTTTAATTTCAGGCTCTGCAACAACTTTACGTGGACGGCCTGGTTTCTTCTTTTCAACAGGTTCTGTTACAATTTTACGTGGCCTACCTGGTTTGCCTTTTGGTTTGCTTTCTTCCGTTTGAACAGTGGAAATTTCAACATCTTCCTGTGCAGGTTTTTCTGCTGGAAGTTCTGCTTCAACCGTTTCCCCCGAATCGGTTGATTGTTCTTGTTCAGTTTGTTCTTCTTGTTCTGTTTCAACAGGTGTTTCTTCAACTGTTTCAAGTTCTGGTTTAACAGTGTTTGCTTGGTCTTCTTCTGGTTCGTCTAAATAGTTGAATGTATAAGTTTGTTCAGGTTGAGCTGGAGTTTGCTCTTGCTCTGCTGATTGTGCTTCTTGATTATCTTCATCTAAATAGTTGAATGTGTAAGTGCCTTGCTCTGTTGGTTGTTCAGCAGTTGTTTCATCTTGCTGTGTTTGTTCAGTTTGTTCTGCTGGTTGATAATAATTATCAGGTTGAGCATATTGTTGATTGTATTGATTGTCTGCATAATTTTGATTGTCATAATACTGACCATTGTTTGGATTATATTGGTCAGCATATTCAGGTTGAGAATACTCTGGTTGAACAGTTTCTGCTGGTGGTTCTTCTTGTTGTGCGGTTTGTTTTTTGCCATGTTTTGCACGACTTACTTCATCCGACACACGTGAAATGATTTGTTCATTTTCTGTTAATCTTTGTTGATATTCAGCATCAAGGTTTGAAAGTTGGTCTTTAAGTTGTTCGTTTTCAGTGTAAAGGCCGTTAACTTCGGTTTCTTTATTCTGCAACTTTTCTTCCAAAGACTTAATGTTATCTTGAACTTTGTTATACTTATCTGCTTCACGCTCTTCAACAACACGCAAAGCTTCGTCATAGACTTTGCCGCTGTAAGTGTCAAATTCGCTCATCATAGATTTTTCAAGAGCATTACGTGCCTTTTTGATTTGATTTTCAACATCAGTGATTTCAGCTTGGTAAGTTTCCAAAACTTTTTTATGTCTATCTGTTGCTGTATCATAATCACGTTCCAAGTTACGTTGACGATCAAGTTCTTGTTGTTGTTGCTTTTTAAGATAGTTTGCTTCAATGCTTGAAGTAACGTCATCCATTTGTTGTTTGAAGTTGTCAAATGTTTCTTTACTTACTTGCATTTGACGTTGATATTCTTTGGTTATTTCACGGAAATTATTTTCTTCTTGATAAACTTCATTGTTGATTTGTTCCATATCTTGCATAAGTTTTTTACGCTCTGCAATATAGTTTTCAGCTTCAGTCATTGCACGTTCAAGCACAAGTGAACGTTCAACGCCAGCCTCATCAAAGTTGAATTTTTCGTGTTCTACGTTACGCAAACGTGCACGTTCCAATTCTTTTTTCTCTTCTTCTGCACGCTTTTGAAGGTATGCGTACAAAATTGGAATACCACGTTTGATTTCGTTTTTATCAAACAACACTTCATAATCAACATAATCTGGTAAAGTTTCAGTTGCTTTATCAATGTTTACTTCAAAATATTGATAGTTTGAATAGAGATCGCTGATGATTGCATTATGCCTGATATTGAAGAATATTGTTATCAAATAGTTGAGAACTAAAATTAAAATTGGGCAAAGCAAGCAGTGTTGCAAAACATCAACTAAACTTTCTTCGTAAGAACAATACAAATTAAGCAACAAGCATAAACCTGCAAAAATGTAAGCCAAAATATTCATTGTGTGAACATCGCGTGTGTATGTGCTGTTTTTAACAGGAATGGTTACGCAGCTATCAAATGACATATATTTGCTGGCCTTGTCTTCCCTATACAAAACATATTGTTGCCATTGTTTGCGAAGTTGCTTTGGCACACGATTTGATTTCATTTTATTGTTAAATGCAATCAAATTATCTTCGTTGATTTGTGGATTGTCCAAGAAATAATTATTGAACATATCAATGGCTTTGATTAACCTTGATTCATAAGAGTTAGATGTGGAAATAATAACACATAAAACTGTGAAAAGGAATAAAGCACAAAAAATAATAAAATAACGATTATAATTTAAATAGTTGGCAAATGAAGAAAAGAATTTGTCAACCGACTCGAATATTTTATCCATAAAAACCCCTTTAATTAATTTTAAATTAATTCATCATGCTAATTGTATTATAACACAAAGAATTATTAATTACTAATATTTTTAAATATTTTTTTTAATTTTTTAAATATTTTTTATATAAATTTTTCTAAGTTTAAACAACTTAAAAACCGCTATATTTAGGTATTTTAGCGGGGTTTTTAAGATTTTAAGATTGTTGAAAGCCATTCATAATTATTTAAATATTTTTTTGAATTTGAAATATTGCAAAAATTAATTTATTAAATAATTAAAATAATTTTAAACATAAGGTTTTTATGTTTAAACAAAAATATTCATAAATATTATCTAAAAAAATACAACATAGACATGCAACCTTAAAATGGCTAAAAATTATGGCAGAAAATAATTGTAAAATTAAATATCTTTTAGTATAATATATAACATTATATAAAAAGGAATATTATTTATGGGAGCATACTGGCTTTATTATATCTTAGGTGTTGTTCTTGTGCCTGGCATTATTATGGGTTTATGGGCACAAATAAAAGTTACAACAACTTTTAATGAATACAACAAAATTGAAACTAAACATGGCAAACCTGCCAACATTGTTGCAAGATACATGTTAGACGGCGGTGGTTGCATAGACACAAAAATTGCAAAAATAGGCGGCAGCCTTACTGACAACTACGACCCTACCACTGACACTATTTCTTTATCGCAAGATGTTTACGACAAAAGCACAGTGGCAGCAGTTGGTGTTACCGCACATGAAATTGGCCACGTATTTCAACACAAAAGCAATTACTCACCTGTTAAATGGCGCAAAGCGTTAGTGCCTATTTTAAACATTTCTGGCTATCTTGTTTGGCCACTTATTATTATTGGTTTGATATTAGAATTAGGCTATATATGGTCTGGTGCAAAATGGTTGGTTGTTGCTGGCATTGTTCTTTATAGCTTAAACATTGTTTTCTGCTTGATTACGTTACCTGTTGAACTGAATGCAAGCAAACGTGCTTATAAAATGCTTGTATCTACTGGCGAAATGGATCAAGAAGAAGCAGAAGGCGTTAAAAAAGTGCTTAACGCAGCCGCTTGGACTTATGTTGCAGCACTTATAACTTCAATTTTATCTTTGCTTAGATTGATTTTGTTTGTTTTGTCAATGCGTGGAAGCAAAGATTAATTAAACAAAATACAAGATTATTTAACAACTTTATGTATAGCACGAATGTTACCAAATTTACACATAACTTCATACTCACTTGTAGAAGAATAATCTGCATACAGTTTTAAAGGGTTGGCAGGGCTTAAGATTTTAACCTTGTCGCCTTTTTTTAATGATGTGTTTGTTACATCAAGCATAAAGCAATCCATGCAAATATTGATAACTTTACACTTTTTACCATTAACATTGAGTTTAAGCCCTAAATAATGCATGTCAAATCCATCGGCATAACCAACTGGCAAAACTGCCACTTTTTTTGTAGAATTAGCAACAAAACGGCGGTCGTACCCTACAAGTTGATTTGGTTTTACATAGTTGATTTGTGTTATTTGTGATTCAATTTCTACAACTGGCAAATAAGGTGGCAGATTGCTGTTATAAAGATTGAATCCTATGCGTACCATGTCAAAATCATGCTGACGAAGGTCAAATACATGGCTATTGTCAGCATGAATAATCGGTTTTATGTTGCGCTTTTTTAATACTGCCAAAAACTTTAAAAAAGTTTGCATTTGTTGTTCAACATAGTTATCTGTTGTTGCAAAATGTGTGTAAACACCTTTTAAGATTAAATTTGACGCTGCAATTTCATTCAAGCACTTTTCAAACTCCTGCAAAGAACTTATGCCATACCGATTCATACCAGTGTTGATTTTTAAGTGTATGTTTAAGTGCTTTTTTGTGCCTGACAAAATTTGAACATCTGTTAGGCTGTTACAGGTATAGTCAAAACGTGTGGAAATTCTGGAAATATCTAAAGCCCCTGTAATAAGAATCGGTTTGTTTGTATATTTGGTTACATTTTTAGCTTCTTCCACATTTGCAACACCAAAATATGCAACATGTTTGCTAAGTGATTTAACTGCATTTTTTAGCCCTGTGCCATAAGCATTAGCTTTTACCATTGCACATATTTTTTGTGTTTTGGCACGTTTTTTGATTTGCAAAATGTTGTGTATCAAATTTAATTTGTTAAAAAAAACTATGTTAAACATAAATTTTTATATGAGCAAAAATTTGTTAATGTTAACATAGTTAAAATTTAAATCTGTTGTATTAATCTTCTTTTTTATAGATTGAAAACTCACAGCCACAATAATCTTGCCTATAAATACCTTTTTGCTTGCAAATTTGTGTGGAACGAAGATAGCCATTTTCTTTTTTGAAATCTGCATGAAGATATTTTATGCCATACTTTTTTTGGTTATATTCACCAAGCTGATTTATAAACTCACAATCTTTATGTGGACTTATTGTAAGTGTTGTTGTTACAATGTCAAAATTGTTTTCAACTGCATATTTAAAAGTTTGGTCAAGCCTTTCAGCAATGCAAATCCTACACCTTGCGCCACCTTCAGGTTGACTTTCTTGCCCTTTTGTTAAATCCAAAAATGTTTGGTGATTATAACCAACATCAACAACGTTTACGCCAAGTTTTTTAAATTCTTGTTTGCGGTGTTCAAATTCCTGTGCGGGAAAAATGTTTGGATTGTAGAAAAAGTAAGTTATTTCAAAATATTGGCTTAGCTTTTCAATCACAGCACTTGAACATGGTGCGCAACAACAATGCAAAAGCAGTTTTGGCTTTGCTTCGCCAAAACTGCTTATTTCTTCATGCATAAGTTTGTTGTAGTCAATTTTCATATGATTTAAGTATACCACAAACTTTATTTTTGTCAATTATAACAAATGAAATTGATTTAAAGTTGGTTGAATTAAACTCTAACTAAAACTGTGAGTTGATTTTAAGCTAAACTATTCAATTTTATTACCAAATGATGAGTTGTTTCATCTAACACCAACTGATATTTTTGCCCTTCAACTGGCACAACATCAGTTAATAATGATTCAATATCGAATGTTAAGAAATCAAAATTGTAATCACCTGTTAAAGATACAATGTCATATTCGTCCAACTTTATCATGCTGGTTAAAGAGCCTTGCACTTTGGTTATATAGAACTCAACATTTTTGCTGTTTTTAAGTTCTGTAAAAGTTTGTGCAAAGGCAAAACATTCACCAGTAAAGCCATTTTGTGTAAGCCAGAAGTCAAATGATGATATTTTTGCGCCAACAAGATAAAGCACTGCGCTTGTATCAGCATAATCTTTAGGCAACTCAAAATTGTTAATGATATTGATTAAACCAATTGTGTAATCATTTTCATCTATTGTTTTGGTTATATAACCAACCGCATTGATATCTAAGCCACTATTAACAACAAATTTTGCTGTTTTGCTGTTATAACCATATCTAAAGTTATATGCTTGTTGTTTATCTGTTAAGCCAACAACCAAACCATAAACTTTTTTAGCTTTTTGCTCTAATTGTTTTGAAGCATTAACTTGGTATGAATAATAACTGTTAAGGTTTAAAATTGCGTTTTTAATGATTTGAGCATCAATTTGTAAATTTGTTAAATCGTTTGCACCAACATATGTTGAATTAGTCAATGCAATCAAATTTTCTTCTGCTATTTTAATTGCACCGCCACCGCCTGCTGCTGTTTTGTTAACAAAAGTTTCTACGCCATAATCCGCACCAATAATTGCACCAACATAATAGCCGTTAAGTGAGCCATCAATGCTTACATTTTGAACTGTGCCTTTAAGGTTGCGGCCTACAATACCAGCTACAATTGATTGATTTGTTTTGCTGATTTCAGCATAAACAGTTGCATCTAAAACATAGCCATTGAGATTTAAACCAACTAAACCTGATGATACAAATGTTGAATTTTTAAATAAGTTTTCACCAACCACAGACACTGTTGCCTTTTGCACTATTCCGCGGTTTTCACCAACCAAGCCTGCAGAATATTGATAACCAGATAAATTGCCAGCTGTTATATTTACAATTGAATCATAAAGTTTTATGTTTTTGCCAAGCAAGCCAATTGCGCCACCAACAGTATCGCCAAATATAATAGGTGTGCCATAAACATTAACGTGCATGATATTTTGCAACACATTTTCGTTTGTTAGATTGATTGATTGAGATGTGCCGTTGTATGAATCCGCAATACCAACAACTGAACCAGCGTAATAAACTGCATTCAAGTTGCTTGTGCTGTATCTATTTGCAACATAAACTGAACTGTAAATGCTATAAGTATTTTCACTTTGTGAACGGCTTGCATAAGCACCAATATTTGAACTTAAACCATCAACATCAAATTTACCACGCAACAAGCCAACCACGCCACCTACAGCATTGCCGCCAACAATGGTTGTGTTTTGTGATTCAATGTCAATATTGTAAATATTATAATTATCTGCCACACCAACAAGTGAACCAACTGCCATTGTTCTTGAAGCTGTTATGCTAGATGGAGTTATATCTAAGTTGCGTATTGCACTTTCGATGCTGCTGTTGTTAAGTGAAACAGCTTGAGCAAACAAACCAATGCTTGAAAGGTTTTGAGAAGAATAAATTTTAAAGTTTGTAACATCCATGTTGTTACCTTGCAAATTACCATTGAATGTAACAGTGCTGGTTGATGGATTATTATAAACTGTGCTGAAATCTATATCGTTAACTAACCTATAATAGAATTTTGTGTTGTTGTAGTATGAATTTGCAACATCTGTTTGACCAAGATAGTAGTTCCAAGTCGCTAAAGAATAAATCAAAATTGGATTTTGTTTATCACCAAAGTTGTTTGCAAGGATTTTATATTTATATTCCCTATTTATTACAACGCCAAGGTCATTTTTAACTTCTGTGATAACCAATTGTAAATCTTTAAGGCCATGATAATAACTTGGATATTGTTTATTTTTATCTTCAGTTGAAAGGGCTTCACCAACAAATTCAACCTTTTCTTGTGTCGCAACAAGTTTTGGTAAATTTGATTGTGTTTTGCACCAAACTGAACTTACATTATCACCAAACATAAGTGATGAATAACTATCTTTGTTTGTTCGTGCCAAAACGCTGATTGTTGTTAAGCCTGAAACATTGTTTTTATAGCCTGAAACATCTTGTTTAATTTCATAACAAGTTTCAATGCCTGATGTCCCTTCACGTGCAAACATGCTTAAAAGGTTAGTTTTTCTACCTTCGTTGATATATGAATAGCAATTTTTTACCTTGCCAGAGTTTTCATATACAAAGCCTGTGATATGGTTATGGCTGGATTCGCCAATCAAATCAATATCAGCATAACAATCATAGATTGAACCAGAGTTTGTGAATATAAAACCTGAAGAATAGTCTTTTGCTGAAATGTTGCCTATGGTTGAATTATTCTTTTCATGTGTGCCAGATTCAACATAACACATTGAAATTTCAGCTGAAGAATTATTTTTTAAAACAAAACCTGCAACTTGAATTGAGTAAGGCACTGTTACACTATTATTGTAAGCATAAATTTTGCCTTTACCATTGTTTGCATCAAAATATGATGAAGCAATTTTGCCGCTGTTTTCAACAACAAAGCCTGCAATATTTGCTTTTGCAACCATAACAAGCGAACTTGAACTGTTTGTTATTCTGCCTGATGTTTCGTTTTGATATACAACACCACCGATATTAAAGTCGATTGAATCGTTATCAATTGCGTTTTCAACACTTGAAGCTGAAACCATAACTGTGCCACTAACATTGCAGTTTGAAATTATACCTTCATTAACTGCAGCAACGCCGCCGAATGCTGCTTCTGCATAGTCCACATTTGCAGCGTTATTGCACAAATCATAATAATAGCTTGTAGATTCCTTGCCTAGATTGTATTGAATGTTCACATTCATAACAATCATGTCAGCATAAATTTGTTTAAACAAACCAGCATAAATTGATGTTTCGTTAAACAATGCAAAGCTTTTTATTGTTATTGTGTGGCCATTACCATCAAAGCTGTTTAAGTCAACATCTAATGGTGAATAGTCTTCCAAAGTTATATCTTGCGCCAAAATGTAATCGCCATTGCTCGACATATTTACAAAGTCGTCAGCAGACCTAACTGCAAGTGGTTCAAGGAATGAACTTTCTTCAATAAAATCAAGTTGATAAGCAAATTTTAATTGTTTAAGAATTAATGATGAATCATTATCTGTTACTATATAGAAATTATTTTCTTCAAGCCCTAAGTTGAGGGTCAACACAACATCAATCTTTGCGGCAGTGCTTTGATAAATATTTACAAAGTTCTTTTCCACACCATTAACATTTTGTTTTGTTAATGACATTGATGCAATAAGTGTTGGCTCAGTTTCACTATCTTTTGTGTAGTAAATTGAACGTTTTGTTATACGTTCTGCGCCATCAACTTCGCTTGTTTCTTGCCTGAGAGTATATTTATTTATATCTTCTAATTGTCTTGATAGGTCAAATGTAAGATAATTGAGTGCATTTTCACCATTAATTTCGTTAATTAATGTATTAATTGCTTTTGGTGATAAATCTGTGCTGCCTTTATAAGTTGTTTGGTCATATCTTTCTTTATCTTCAACAAAAGTTAAATCGCTGTTGTTAAAGTAAAATTCAACAGGAACATTTTGCCCTAAGTTACCATAAATTTTTGTTACAGCATTACCGTTAACTTGGTTTGTTGTGCTGTGTGAAACGCTAACATTATTGATAACAAAATTAACAATTTGATATGCCACAGTGGTGGTTGTTTTTTCAACATCACCATTGTTAAGTGTCAATTGGGTTGTTGCGTCAATTTGAACATAGTTACCTGCAAAAGCACCAATATCAACTGAATAGAATCCGTTGCCAAGATTGATAATTGATGAAGTTAAATCGCCATCTTCAACGCTTTCACCTGCTGATGTAACGATTTTTGCTTCAATTGTTGGTTCAACGTTATCACTATTTTTTGTTTCAACTTTGAAGCGCATTGACATCTTTTGAGCCACATATTGAACACCAATTTCATTGCGCACAACACTGCCCTGTCCATTAACCAAATAGATGCTTGCTTCTGGCAACATTTTAACATCAATTTCAAGTGTTGTTGATTTTATAACTGTGCCTGAAGCGTATGCGCGAACTTCAACCAAATGTTTACGGTTTGTAAAGTTGCTATCAATCATTGTGGCAATATAACTTGTGTTTTGCCCCTCAACGTGTTGCAATCTTATGCCTTTGCCATCTGCTGAAGGTTGAACATTTGTCAAAATTCTTTCTTTGTGAATGCCTTTTGTTTGCACAAACACAATTTCTTCTGTGCCTGTTATATCGCTGATTTCCAAATAATCATAATTGCCGTTAATAGGCGCAAGGTCGATTGTTATCAAACCTTCACTTACTGGACGCAAAGTGTTGTTTTGTGTGTATGTATTATAATCAAATGTGCCATCTTGGTTACGTTGATAAACATAGTTGCGCACAATCAATTCGTCAATACGTTGTTTAAGCAAACTGAGTTGTAAACTATCTTGTTTGCCGTTGCCAAGCCCTGCACCAGCTTTGAAGTTAACAAACATTGTGTTTGTAACATTGCTGATAAGTTTTTCTTTTATATCTTCAGGGATTGTTAAGGTGTATTTAACAATTTGTAAATTTAATTTTTCATCCAAACTGCCTGCTTCAAACACTGAAATATACTTGCTTATAGCACCAAAATCACCAGTTGAAGATGATGTGATTATTGTATCATTAAGTTTTATGCTTTCAACCAAATCAATAGCTTGTGTTTTTGATATCTCTTTATCAGTTGTTAAATAAGCTGTGATTGTTGTTGCATCGTTAGGATACAAAATTATATTTTCGCAACCTAAAGATAAATCAGTTATACCAGCAGTGGTTTTAACATTAAATTCAAACCATTTGTTGCTTTTTTGTGCGTATTCACCAAACATAAGATATGGTGTTACAACAAATTTAAATGTTACGCCTTCAATTTTATCTTTTGCTTTGATACTGAAAGGTGTGTTATAGTCAAGGTTTAACTTGCCTATATTATTTTCACTATTCCAATCCGCAATGCTTTTGCCGCTTATCTCTAAATATTTGTTGATTGTTGTGTTTTCTGGCAATGTGCCATCTACTGCAATTTCAACTTGCAAATATGTTTGAGTGTTTGTTGTTACGCTGAAAGTTTTGCCGTTGCCATCAATTGACAAATCTTTAAATTGTGTTGCTGCATAATTTAACAATACTGCTTCACCTTTTGTTAAGCCAATCTCCACAATTTTTGTTGATTCAAACGAACTATTTGCAGTTAAATTAATATCATCACGCGCTAAGTATAATGATAAATTTTCACCAATAGGCTCACCAACATACACAATAATGCTTGCTTGAATTGTATTGTTAAGAACTGATGCAAATTTGATTGTTGCTGTGCCAGCAGAACGTGCAATTAAATTGCCATTGCTTACCGCCACAACTGAAGAATTGCTTGAGGTTACGCTTAATCTAACTTCAGTTAACATATCTTCTGGTTCAGCTGTGATGTTAAAAATATCTTTGATATTAAATGTGTTAATTTGTGTTTGTTGTTGATAAAGTTGTGTATAATCACTGCTATTAGGGTCAAGATTATAATTTGTTAATTCTAAATGAATAATGTTGTTTATAACTCTACCATCATTGTCAACAACGCCAAATTGTGATTCGGCATCTTCTTTAAGTTGCAATGCAATGCTTGTAGGTGCAACTTCAAAGATTGGTCTTTCATTAAGAACAAGATAACTATTGCCGTTGTTTATTGTATCACTTGTTGCCCAACCTACCCTTGATGAAACAATTATTTTACCTTCAATTTCTTCAATAGTGCTACCAGTTGCTGGCAAATAATTAACACCAGCATCGGTTGCGTAATACACATAGTTTGTTGCATCGGTTTTTTCAACATAATTGATATTTGCATTATTATCTAAGCCTGCTATCTTACCAACAAAATAGCAATCTAAAACGCCTGATAATGTTGTTGAGTTAGACGCATCTAAATTATTGCCGCCAATAAACAAGTTCAGCTTGCTGTTTGCTTCGATTGTTGCAAAGATAAACGCATTTATACTTGAATTTTTAACTGCAACCATTTTGTGCAAACCAGCACTTATGCTTGAAGTATTAGAAACTGCAAAACCTATAAAGCCACCAACCATTGTTGTTGCTGAAATGTCCGCATTGTCATTTTCAGTTGCACCAATGTTGTTAAGTTTTGAATAGTCCCAACGATAACTGAACACTGAACAATATTCAAGCATGCTGTTTGTTGCATGTCCAATTATGCCACCAACATTGTTCGCACCAACAATGCCATAAGTTGAATTTGCCAATATTTGATATTTGCTGTTTGTGTAGATACCATTTTCATCAACGCCAGTGATACCACCAACATTGTCATTTGCAACAATTTGAACTGATGATTTCAAATTATTTAGCACTGGAATGGTTGTTAAACTTGCATTTGCAAAGGCAAATCCATTAAGGGTGTTTGATTCATCATATTCAACATCAACATCAAGTTCCACGTGTTGATTTTTACCAATCACGCCACCAACATTGTTGAGTGTTTTACCTTGACGTGCCACAATTTGACCGTCAGCATAAACATTAATCAAGCTGCCTGTATTTAAACCAACCACGCCGCCAATTGCGCCTGATGAAAGGCCTGCAGCAGAAATGTTGACTTTTGCAGCATTACCTTGGCTTGCTAAGAAACTGCCAAATTGTATGTTTTGATTACCTGAAGTTGTATTGTCAACAAAACTGGTTTTTATTGTTCCATTATTTTTACCAACTAAACCACCAACATATGCCCTGTTTGCATCAATGCTGATATTGACATTTGCGCCAAGTAATGATTTATTTGTATATTCAATCAAACCACTATTTTCACCAACCAAACTGCCAAATAAGTAATAGCTATCTCCATTGCCTTCAACAATAAGGTTTGCACCAGCAGCATTTACTGTTACATTTGTTAAAACTGCATCAGCAGTTATATTGCCAAACACGCCTAAATTTGTGTTTGCAATTTGTACGTTAGAAGCTGAATTGTATGTGAATTTAACATCAAAATTTATATTTTGTATTGTACCTGCAAAATTTGTGAATAAATTTGGTGTTGTGTTTGTTAATGTTAAGCCAAAAATTGTGTAGTATGTGTTATTTGTATAGGTTGAAATTCCACCAGTAAAGTTATCAATTGTTTCAACACCATTTAAATAAATATTGTTCATCAATTGATAATATTTTGTTTTTGCAAGGCCTGTTTTATCGTTGTTTATTGCCCAAAAATCTTGTGCATTAAATATTGGATATGGATTTTGTTTTGAACCGTTTGAAACAACCAAATCAATTTCAGCATATGCATTTCTATGGTCGTATGAAGGGTTATCAGGGTTTCTATCATCCCACATTAAGAAATCTTCAGGGTTGTTGTAACCAGACACATCTTGCAATTTTGCCTTTAACGCATCTTTTGCAAAGATAAGCACATGCAAATCTGCAGTTAAAACAAAGTTTTCTTTAACTTTTAAAGTGTTTTCTTCAACAGTTACAACACTATTGTGAATATTACCAGCTTTATCAACAACCAACATCACAAATCCAGGGTTTGTTATAACTCGTTGGCTGCTTGGCAAAGTTTCAAATTTATTTGAATAATATTCAACTTCCATTGTATAACTTTCGCCAGCTTTTAAACTTATAACACGTTTGCCATTTTCACCTGCAATTTGCTTTGTTTGGCTAACAATTGTTACTTTATCAGTTACAACTGGTTCAGTTATAACAATATGGCATTTAAGCACTATTTCAGGCATATTGAACTGTTTAATCATTGCATAAACGTCATACTCAATTTCACCGCCCTTACCAAAGAATTTAAGGCTGATGCCTGTTTGAGTTTGAAGTTCTGTTTGCAAAGCATCACTATTTGAAGTGTACCAAACAACATTTGAAGATTTTACATAAAGTTGATCTTTGTTTTGTTTGAAATATTCCACATTATGATTTTCACTGCCTGGTGCAATCTCTGTGGTTTTGTTTAAATAATAAGTTTCTGTTGCGCTATATGATGCTGTTTCAGCAACCAAGACGTATTGATTACCTATTTTATATTTTTCAACATCTTGAATTTGTGGTTGAATATAATTCCACAATACATCATTTGACATGTTAACTTTTAAATCAACACCTGAAAGATTATTTCCTTCTTCTTTATAATATGCGCTTAACAATTGATCCCAATAGCCATAAACTATTGTTTTATTAAGGCTAATTTGCTCTTTTTTAATTTCTTCATAAGCAAAGAATGTAATAACTTTAGTGCCAGATTCTGTAACACCATCTTTAGTTAAAATATTGCTAAAAGATTGCTTTTTAACCTTCATTGCAAGTTGAACATAAGAAAGTTCATTTTCAACAACACTGCCTTTGATAAAAGTTATCATCGCCCTGTTGTTAATCACAATAATGTTAAAATATTCTTGGACGTTCACATCAAGTGCTTCGCCATTTTTAATAAGTTTTGCTTCAAAGCTATAACCTGCAATATAATCAGTTGTAAATTGGCTTGGCAATTCAATTGAAATGTCTGTTGTTTTTGTTTTATCAACCCTAACTATGTAGTCAGCATCATAGGCTGGATAAAGTTTTGATTGTTCAGTTTCGGCATTTAAATTGTTATCAATTAAATTTGTGTTTTTCTCCACATTGATTGAAACTTGTTCATCTTGCAGTTCTTCATAAACCAAGCATGTAAAGGTATAAACAGTTTCATCCGCATAGCTAACGATGATTTGATAATAGCCAACATCTGTTTCATTATCAACAACCATTATAACAGCATTGTTTGGATTGCCTGCAATAACATCATAATTGAAATTGATTTCAGTTGCGGCATTTGATAAAACTAAATTACCTTTTATGTTTTGCAGCAATTTTAATGGTTTATTTTGTCCACCGACAACTTTAATGTTAAAGTTTGCGTTGCTGATTTCTTTATTTTTGTCGCCTTTAATATTTATCAAATAGAAAACATTGTAAGCATTGCCAACTCTATTTAAATACACTTGTGAAATTGATTTTGTATCGTCAATTGTTGCCACTGTATCGGTTTCAGCACCTTTAGTTAAAACACCTGCAAAGATATCTGCTGATTGGACACCGTCTTTACGGTTAAATTGTAAGGTGGCGGTTGTTAGGCCTATGCCTGACAAATATTCATATTCACCACTATAATAGTTTTGCACATAACATGTTAACTGCTCTGTATTTTGATTATTTGCAATTTCAGTATATTTAATTTGAATACGTGTTAAATCTTCTTGATAAAGAATTGCAGCTGATACTGCCATGCCAGTTTCTTCATCAATTGTAAAGTTCATAGGTTTGCCACCAATGTGGAATTGAAGCAAATATCTATTTGTTGCATATGCAGCTTGTGATTCATCTAAGCCCGAAACTGGATTTGTGCCTGTTGAAACACCATTAACTTCACGCAAAACGTCAAGAACTGCTGGATTTACAATGATTTTAACATTTTTAAAATCAGCATAAGCGTATTCAACCAAAGGTTTAAAGGTGAAATTTGCACCGTATACGCTGTCAGTTGCACGATAATAATCATACAAGTCAATGTCGTAAACATTTTTTGTGCCATTGTTTTGTTGAACCCTGCCTTGCACACTTATTTCGTATTCAGTTGGTTTTACATCACATTTAATTTTTACTATCTTTTCAACTGTTTGCAAATTGCCTTGAATTTTTGGTTCAAGTTTGATTTTAATGTTGGCAATATCACTAGAATAATCCTTTGCTTCAACAACAAGTTGCATTGTTTGCTCTGTTTCATTCAAGAACACTTCTAAAAGATTTTTAAATTGATTTGGAATTTCCCATTTTACATCATAATATTTTTGCAAGTATTCAAGGCCGACAGTGTTTGATTGGTCATCAATCTTTGTGAAAGACACAACTTCACCTTGGCTGTTTTCATATTTCAAATCAAATGCAACATTGTTAAATTGATAATTTTGACCAGGTGCTTGACTTGTATCTTTTGCAATCAAATGGAAAGGAATGTTAAGGTTTAAATTGCCTTCAATTTTATGAGCATCATCAGTGTCAAGCACAAACAGATTTTCATTTAATGCTCTCACAAAAGTGATTTTAATAGTTTGTGCTTCATATGAATCTATATCATCATAATCTTCCATATAAGAAACTGGATAGATAACCACACTGCTGTTATGTTGAATTGAAGCAGTTAAATTTAAACCTGTTATAACTTTTTCATCTGCAAACTCTGTTGTTACCGCTGTAGCACCAGCTGGCAAACTAATATCATTTAAAACTTTAAAGCCTATTTGGTCTGTGCCGTCTTGATTTATTAAAGCATTAACATCAAAATTCAACAACTCATTTTCATTTGGAATTGCAATAACAAATTCTTCAACCTTTCTTGTAACTGTTGTTGATTTTTGGTCTACACTGATTTTTATATCTGCTTTTTTACCAGTTGCCAAATGTTGAACAGTTATTTTACCAACACCTTGTTCATTGGCTTGCAAATCAAAAAAGTATTTATTACCTTCTAAATTTTTGTTGCTAATTGTTGCTAAATTTGAAGGCACAACACTAACCAAAACATCACCGATTTGTTTTTGTTTGATTCCGTCAAACTGAACTGCAATTGTTTGTTGGTCTAAATGTTCTTCCACCTTGGATGAATCAATCAACAATCTAACAGTGTCAATTGTTTCACCACTGTTAGAACAAAACGACATTTTTAAACCGCTATAATCAATTTTGCACGCCGAAAAAAACGCACATACGAAAAATGTTAAAATTAAACAAATTATTCTGCCAGTTTTTTTCATTTATTCCCCTATTATAATTTAACCTAAATGCAGTAAATTATTTTTAATTTTGTTTCTTTAATGATTATAAATTTTTATGGCAAAATTTGTCAAACAATTTGTTTATAAATTATATAAAATAATTTTTTAAATAATATTAAAATATTCTATTCATATTTTTTTGCTAATAATTATTTAATTAATTAAAAGCCAATTTTGGCATAATTAAATCGCCAGATAAATATTAATTTTAAAAGGGTGAATTATGGAACAAAATAAAAATCCAATTTCAAAAGAACAAACTATAAATCTGGTTAACCGCAAAAATTTGTCAGTGTCTGGCGTTAACAAGATAATCAGCTTAAAGCCTGAACTTATACAGTTAGACACTGTGTTTGGCGGGCTTGTTATTGCTGGCTGTAATTTGGAATTAGTTAAACTTGACAACAACATAAACAAGGCTGATATCGTTGGCGAAGTTAACAGTTTGCGCTTTGTGGAAGGCAAAGATAAACAACCATTTTTTAGGAAATTATTTAAATGATATTTGCAACTGTAAATCAATTAAATTGTTTTTTAATTTTTTTTAGTTTAGGAATTATTTTTAATTTAATTTTTAATTTAACAAAAATCATTTTTTGTTTAAATTTTTCAAAAAATATTATAAAAAATATAATTAATAGCGTATTTTTTAGTATTTTTTCAATTATTTTTGTGATTTTTATTAATTTTTTTAATTTTGGCTCACTTTCACTTACTTTGATTTTAGCTTGCCTTTTAGGTTGGTTTTTGTTTGGAATGTTGGTTAAAAAAACAGTTGTCTTTTTGCAGACCAAATGGTATAATGTGTTAAATTTAAAACACAAAAAAGGAGTTAACAAACCACAAAATGAAAGCAAATGCAAAAGTTAAATCAATCATTGCTTCAGCAATCCTTTTGATTGTTTGTCTGCTCATGGTTTCAATTTGGCAGTTAGTAGCAATCAATAAAAAGCAACGTCAATTAAACGCTCAGCAAACGGAAATTTCTCGCCTTAATGATAAACTTAAATATTACGAAGACCACACTGAATCTGGCCCTTCTGGTGATGGCAGCGACATAACAGTGGAAGGTGAAAATTAATGATTATAACAGTAACAGGCAAACCATGCAGCGGCAAAGGTGCAGCAAGTAAAATATTATGTGAAAAATATGGCTTTGATTATCTATGCGCTGGCGACATAATGCGCGAAGCGGCAGAACAAGAAGGCTATGCAAATGTTTTAGAGTTTCAATTAAACTCCCCTAAGGTTAAGGAAGTTGATAAGTTTATAGATAACAAAATTGCCGTTATAGGCAAAGAAAGAGCAAAAGATAATTTGTTAATAGATAGTCGCCTTGCTTGGCATTTTGTTGAAAAGTCATTTAAAGTTTTTGTGGATGTTGAAATTGACACAGCTTGTGAACGTTTGATTACAGCAAATCGCAAACATGAGCAAGCCACATCAAAAACACATGCAAAACAACTTTTAACAAACAGATGGGACACTGAAAATGAAAGGTATTTGGAACTTTACAACACAAATAACACAAATCCAAATAACTATGATTTTGTGATTGACAGCACAAATCTAACTCCAGAGCAAATGGCAGATAAAATTTTTAAAGAATATAAAAAATTTATCAAAAACAAATAAAAAAACCTTAAAATTTTAAAAAATATTGCATTTTTGCAATATTTTTTGTTACTTTTCGCTAGTTTTTAATAATTTTTATGTATTACAAATCATTTAACAATTTTAAAAAGTTTTACCCTTTCAATTAGTTTTTTTTATTATTTTCTATAAAGTTAAAAAACTTTTCTTATAAATTTTTACCTATCCAAATAAGGATTGTTAAACCCTGTTTTATTTGTTTGGCGTGAACGCGCAATTGCAAATTCGCCTGCTGCAACATTTTGAGTTATTGTGCTGCCGCCAGCGATATAAGCATTGTCGCCAATATTTACAGGTGCAATCAAATTAGTGTTAGAACCAACAAACACATTATCACCTATGACTGAACGCTGCTTAACTTTGCCGTTGTAATTACAAAAAATCACACCACAACCAATGTTGCAATTTTTACCAACAGTGGCATCACCAATATATGCCAAATGTGCCATTTTGCTTTCATTGCCAATTTGTGCATTTTTTATTTCAACAAAATTGCCAACCCTGCATTTATCACCTAATGTTGCACCACCACGAATATGCGCAAACGGGCCAATAGAACAATTTGCACCAACAATGCAATCTTCCAAAAATGAAGATTTAACAACACTTCCTTGCCCTAACTTTACATTTTGCAAAACACTATTTGAAGATATTTCGCAATCATCAGCAACAACTGTGCCCTGTTTTAAACAGACATTGCTCCAAATTTTTGTGTTTTCCGCCACCACACAATCGTCCGTGATTACAATGTTTTTTTGTTTAAGCACTGATTTGCTGATATCTTTTTTGTAAATTATATATTCCATATAGATATATATGCAAGCAGACTAAAAAAAGCGAACACTGTTTTGATTGCTTTTAAGCCCGAATTTTGTTAAAATATTTCAGTTTAAACATAAAGGTTAATTATGGAAACAGTAAACACAGAAAAAAGAGAATTGACTGTTAAAGATAGTTCAATAGCATTTGTTACAAGTTTTTTGCTTGGTCAAGTTATGCTTGTGCTTTTTGCTGTGATTTGCATGGTCATTATTAAGTTTAGTGGAAGCAGTAGCAGTTTCAGCGAATTTAGTGCAACAGATGTTGGTTACTTAATTTCAGCCATTGTTTTAAACTTTGGCTTTTTAATTATTTATTTCATCTTACGCCACAACAAAGCTGAAAAATTTGCTAGTAAAGTTAAACCTTTAAAGTTGCTTATGTATATTTGCATAGCAGTTTTGTGCTATTTCACGCTTTACCCTGTGGTTGTTAGTTTTAACCAACTTTTCCACATAAAAGGCAGTTCGCTTAATATTTCAGGTATAGGTTATGTCTACGCCGCATTTTCTCGTGTTTTAATACCTGCAATTTGTGAAGAATTGATTTTCCGCGGCATTATGTTTAAAGGTTTGGCAAACAAAAACAAACAACTTGCAATATTGGTTAGTGCGGTTATGTTTAGCATTTTCCATATGTCAAAAGAACAACTGTTATACCCTTTGCTTATGGGTTTGCTGTTTGGAGTTATAATGGCATATGAAAACAACATAATATATTGTATAATTGTGCATGTTATTAATAACAGTTTGGCACTTGCTGGCCTTGGCTATTATTTCTCACATTGGACTTATTATTTGCTTGCAGTGGTATTATTTGCCGCTTTTGTTGGCATTTTAATGTGGCTGACATTTAAAGGTGCGCAAAAATTTAAACTTGAAAAAGATGAACTTATCTATTTACTTGTTTCACTTGGCATTATGATTGTGTTTTGGGTGCTTATGAACTTTGTTGCCGTTGCTTAAAATGTGTTAAGATTAGCACAACATAAAAACACCGAATTTTAGCAAAACAAGCAAATCACAAACAAAAAATTTGACATCATTTAAAATATTTGTTAAACCATAAAGATTAGTTCAAAAGGTCAGTTGCAATTTTAACAACTCAAAACAATAAAATAAAGGCAAATTAAAACAAAATGAAAAACAAAAACTTAATCAAAATTGGATTCATATATTTTGTTTCAATCACACTGGTTGCGATTGTTTTTGTGCTTGGCAGTTTTGGGCTTATCACAAATGCTTGGCTGAGCGCATTTTTAATTCAATGTGTAGTTTTGTTTGGTATTCCTTTCCTGCTTTACACCATTATGGTAAGCAAAAATTCAAAGCAAACTTTTGCTGATGCTGGATTTAAAAAAATCAATGGCAAAATGATTGTTATTTCAATTTTGCTTGGCATTGTATTATATATTATCAACTCTTTTGTTGCTTCAACATTTTCTGGACTTATAACTTTGCTTGGCTATGAATCAATCAAACTTGGAACAGTTACTGAAACAATAAGTTACACAACCCTGCTTAAAGAATTGTTGCTTTCATGCTTTTTACCTGCCATTTGTGAAGAATTTTTACACCGTGGCATTATGCTTTTAGCACATAAAAAACAAACCAATCCAAGATATGCTTTGATTATATCTTCACTTTTGTTCGGTCTTATCCATTTAAACATCAATCAATTCTTCTACGCCAGCATTTTAGGTGGCTTTATGGGGTACATTGCCTTGGTTAGCGATAGCATCTTTCCAAGCATGATTGTACATTTTATGAACAATGCCCTTTCAACATATTTCTATTATGGTTTCTATTTAAAATGGCCTTTTGCAACTTTTGTTAATGATGTTGAAGTGTTTGTTTCTGGCAACGCCTTCCTTTATGTTGGTGTTGTAAGCCTTGCTGTTGTGCTTATGCTTTGGCTTTATAGATTGTTAACCAAACAGTTAATGAAAGAGCGTGCACAAATGGACATAAAAAAGATTATCAACTATCTAAAAGCCAATAGTTTAACCATTGAAGAAGCACAAGAAAAAATAAATCAAGTTAATGTGGTTCTCAATCAAAGTGAGTTGTTAAAAAGGCAAAAACAACACAAAAATATGGCAAGCACTGTGTTTGTTGTGTCCAGCATTGTGTTAGGTGCGCTTGTTACCATATCTTCGTTTATTTGGGGGTTAATTTAATGCTTAAAATAAATTTGATTGCCATGGGCGATATTAAAGAAAAATACCTTACCGAAGCCATAGCAGAATACAGCAAACGCATTTCAAGGTTTGCCGAACTTAAAATAATTGAATTAAAAGAAAACAATCCAAAATCAGTCAGCCAAAAAGATATTGAATTAGCACTTGAAAAAGATGCTCAAAGTATTGAAAAACACATAAAGGGCTATGCTATTTGTCTAGACATTGACGCACCACAATTCACCAGCCCGCAATTTGCAAAAAAGCTTAACAATCTTTCACTTCAAACTGGTGAAATTTCGTTTATTATCGGCGCATCAAATGGCATTGCAGACCGCATAAAATTAATGTGTAAAGAGAAAATCTCATTTTCAAAAATGACCTTTCCACATCAACTTATGCGCGTAATATTTTTAGAGCAACTTTATCGTGCTTTTACAATCAACAACAATATTGCTTATCATAAGTAAATAACTATCAAAATGAATAATTAACCATTATAAATATTTAGCATACTATTCATTATCTTCAATATCTTCAATCCTATTAACATATAAATTGTTTTAGGCATAAATACTTCTAGTAAATTAGGAGAAAACATGACCTATCAAGAACTTATAGACCGCATTTTACAACTGCAAGACGAAGGATTGGAGATTTTTAATGCTGGCAAGTCCACACTTGGCAAAAACATTTTAGCAACTCACGTTGGTGATTATGACGGCACGCAAATTTTAATTCAAGCAGGCATACACGCACGTGAATACATAACCAGTTTATTATTGGTTGAAATGGCACGCGAATTGCACAATAATGACCTTGTTAAAAATGGTGGCATTTATTTTATATTTTTAGTTAATCCAGATGGCGCACAAATTGTGCTTGACGGAATATCAAGTTTACCATGCAATATAACACGTCAATATTTAACATTAGCAAACAACGGAAGCAACAATTTTAGTCAGTATAAAGCAAATGTGAATTTGGTTGATTTAAACACAAATTTTGATGCAAACTGGGGCGGCGGAAGCCAAAATGTTACCTGCCCTAGCACGCAAAATTTCATAGGATTTTATCCACAAAGCGAACGTGAAGTAAATTCTCTTATTGATTTCACTTTAAAAACAAAACCAAAGTTAACAATCTCTTATCACAGCAAAGGTGATATTATCTATTATGGCTTTGAAGGTCAAACAGAACAAAATCGTCAACGCGATTTTGATATTGGCACAGTTCTATCGAAAGCAACTGGCTACCCGCTTGTTTTAACTGAAAACTCAACTGGCGGTTATAAGGATTGGTGCATACAAAAACTCACCATTCCAGCCTACACCATCGAAGTAGGCAGCGAAGATTTGCCACATCCTATCGGTGAAGAAAACTTGCCTGAAATTTATGCTCAAAATAAAGACGTGCCATTAATTGCACTAGATAAAGCACGTGAATATGCTAATTTAATTGACTTTAAACAATTATATGTGCAAAATATGAAATATGGAAAAATACAATTCACCAATGCAGTTGGCAACAATGCTCGCATACAAAGCAAAGCAGAAAGGCGAAGTACCTGTTGGCGCAGTTATCGTCAAAAATGGTAAAGTGATTGCCAAAGCTTACAATAAACGCGAACATCATCAAATTGCCACACATCACGCAGAAATTTTAGCAATACAAAAAGCAAACAAAAAATTAAAATCTTGGCGCTTGGATGATTGCGACTTATATGTTTCACTTGAACCATGTCCTATGTGCGCAGGCGCAATTTTGAATGCAAGAATTAAAAATGTTTATTATGCTGCAGCCGATGAACAAAGTGGCGGACTTACAAAATTTAATCTTTCTTCAAGCCTAAACCACACAATAAACGCCTTTCAGTTAAAAGAATTTGAGCAAGAAAACAAAACCATAATTCAATCATTTTTTAAAGAAAAAAGAAAAAAAGCAAAATAATTTGCTTTTTTTATTTCATATTTGAATACTATAAAAAATTATTAACTTAATGAATTTTATACAATTTTTTTTGCATTTTTTAATTTTTTATATATTTTTTACAAATTTTTTAACGATTTTTTATTGTTTTTTTTAATAAATTTAAATTTTTAACAACTTACATTTAACGATAATCTATTTTACGCTACGTTTCAAATTGTCGCTAGCTTTAAAAACTGGTGCACGGCGTTCTTCCGCCAAATAAGTTTTACCAGTTTGAAAACTATACATTGGTTTTGGCTTAACTTGATTTACTTTGAATTTTCCAAAGTTAGAAAGTGTTACACTATCACCGTTTTTAAGAGCGTCTTTAATAACACCAACTATTGTTTCCAAACAAAGTTTGCAATCTTTTTTTGTTAAACCAGTTTTTAAATTAACTTGATTGATAAATTCATTTTTATTCATAACAACTCCTTACTTTGGTTGTTACCAATAAAACAAAATTTAATCACAAAAGTTAAATTTATTGTTTTAAGTTAACGTTTTATTGTTCCATATTTCAGCATAGATAAATCTTTTTTATTGAAAATTTTAAACACAAACAAGCTTCCAACATAAATAAGACCAACCAATACCAATCCTAAAAGTGAACAAATCGCACCATCACATATCATAAATACCGCCACAAGAGCCACCATCATCACCACGTTACATAGCAAAAGTTTACACATAAACATATAATCAAATTTAAGCGGAAAACTTAAACCTATTTCAATATGATTTAGAACCATTGCTGTTACATTGCAGGCAGTATTTCCTATTGCCAAGGCATAAATATTAATCATTACACTTGGCATAAATATCAGTTGAATAGTATATTTCACAACTACCGCAATTATTAAATTTCTTATAGTGGTAAATCTTTTATCTATTGCTTGCAAACAACTTGAATATAGCTGATTGATTGCCAAAAACACAACTCCAAGTCCACTTATTGCTAACAATCTATACGCCAAATTTAAGCCCTCAACTCCATAGCCTGAAAGCTTGTTAGAATACAAAATTGTTATCAATTTATCTGGTATCAACAAAAAGCAAATGACACATGGTAAAGTGATTATAAGCACTATTTTAAGCCCTAAAGCAAGTTTGTGCGTCTTATTATAGATATGTCCGTTCGCTGTTAAACTTGGCAGCAAAACGCTTGCTATAGCGAATGAAAATATTGTTGGCAGACTAATTAGCGAACCAACCGCACCAGACTCCACGCCATACATAAAAATAGACATTTGCCTGCTAAAATTTATTGCAAGCAAATTAACAACAAGCAAACTATCAACAAAGCCAGTTATTGGCAAAATAACGTTTGTGAGTGTTATTGGCCAAACATCTTTAAATATCTCTTTAACTGGCAATTTCTCATGCGTTTCGTTGTTTGTTGGTGGATTTTTCTTTAAATATATAAGCAAAGTTGCAAGTGAAAACAACTCACTAATAGCAATAGCAACCATTGCTCCAACTATTGCTACAAACAAACTTATTTTTACCAAAACAATGCTGATTGTTAAGCCAAAAGTTAATTTTGCAAACTGTTCTATTATGTTGGAAACTGTGCTTGGCGTAAAATAACCAACACCTTGAAAATAACCACGCAATACACTGCTTGCACTTATCAATATTATTGTTGGCGCAAGCACTAAATAACAAATCCAAATTTCCATTGAGCCTTGAAGCGTGGCAAGCGGTTTACTCACCGCAGCTAAGACAAATCCTAAAGCAAGTGCAATTAAACTTGTTGTCAACAAACATTTTTTTACAATTTGTGATTGATTGTTTTTATATCTTGATATAACTTTTGATATTGCCATTGGCAATCCTGCCGTTGCAATTACCACACACAAAGAATAAAGTGGAAATACTAACTGATATAATCCAATCCCCTCGCCACCTAAAATACGTGTTAAAACTATGCGGTAAATCGCACTAAAAATTTTAGCCAACACACCACCTATTGATAAAATCAATGCTCCTGAAAATAAATTATTTTTCTTCATAGCAATATTTTTTGCAATCAAAATAAAAATATTTATTTAAACTAATAAACGTAAACATATTGTTTATTTAATAAAAAAATAAAATTTATTAATTAATAATTAAAAAAATTAATAAAATTATAAAAAATGATGATTTTTAATATTTTTTATTTAATTTTTATTATTTTTTAATATTCCAAGATTTTATTAAATATTTAAATTGCAAATTTATAATTTGATTTTTTATAAACATAAGTTTATTTATCAAAATAGATAAAACTAGATAATATTATTTTATTTAATTGTCAGTCAACAAATAAAAGTGTTAGGAAAATTTTAGTAAATTTTATATAATACAATTATGAAATTAAAATTTAATAAATTTATATTTGCACTTGCACCTATGGCTGGTGTAACAGATTTCGCATTTAGAAAAGTGTGTGCCGACTTCGGTGCAGACATGGTTGTTACAGAAATGATAAGTTTAAAAGCATTTGAAAACAACAGCCGCCAAACAGCAAAAATGTTAAGAGAAGAATCAAACGCAATTCGTGGTTGTCAGGTGTTTTTTCACGACCCTAATATTGCACATCTTGTTGCCGATAAACAGTTTGAAAAATTTGATTTTATTGATTTAAATTGTGGCTGCCCTGCACCAAAAATTGTTAAGAACAAAGACGGCAGTGCCATGATGAGAGATATTGACACATCACGTGAAGTTATTTCCGCCCTAGTTAAAAGCACAAGCAAACCTGTTTCAGTTAAATTTAGGCTTGGCATTGACGGAAACGAAAACTATTTACAATTTGCAAAAATGTGTGAACAATGTGGTGTTGCATTTTTAACTTTACATGCACGCACCCGTGAACAAGGTTATGCTGGAAATGTTGATAAAGTTGCTTACAAAAAATTAGTTGATGCTGTTAATATTCCTGTTTTTTGGTCTGGTGATATTATATCTAATAAGGATGTTGAATTTGCAAAATCCATTGGTTGTGCTGGTGTTATGATTGGACGTGCAGCAATGGGCTGCCCTGAAATTTTTAGTGAACTAAAAAACATCAAAACGCCTTACAGCAAAAAACAAGCAATCAAAACTCACCTTGAACTGCTTAAAACTTATTTTAGAACTGAAAAAACATTGGTTGCTTATTTTAAAAAGCATCTTATGTGGTATGTTAAAAATGAACCATTAGCAACAAAAAAACGTGTAGAGATTATGCAATACACCACACTTGAAGAAATTGAAAATGTTATTTCTCTTTTACCAGACTAACAATAAAATTCAATATTAAAAAAGTTAAATTAAACACACTTTGCACGCTTTTTTAATTTAACATTTAACTTTATTTTTGAAATAATGATAACAGCAATCAAATAGTAAAATAACACAATGATAAAATTAAAATTTATTGATAATTCAACTGTAAATAATTATGATGTCAGTCAAATCGGCTGTGCATATTTTTTAAATCGTTATAATGAATACAAGCAAATCCAAAACAAAATTAATGTTTATTGTGAATATATTTTACTTAAAAGTTTATTAAAACCTATGAATATTGATTTAGATAAACTAGACATAATAAAAACAGCACAAGGAAAACCAATTTTTGAAAACATTAATTTATTTTTCAGCATCTCGCATAGTAAAAACATTGTTGCTGTTGCAATTTCAAATAGACCTATCGGCATTGATATTCAAACAATCAGCCCCTATAATGAAAAAATTGCGCGCAGATATTTTAACAAAACCGAATTTGCAGCAATTGAAAAATCAAATCACAAAGACGATTTATTCACAAAATATTGGACAAAATATGAGAGCCAAATAAAACTTTTTGGCTCACGCAAAACAATGTTAGAAAATGATAAAAAATCAAACTCAAAATTTAAAACCATAACAGATTTAAATAGCACAAAATACAGCCTTTGCATTTCCACATCAAAACATATTTCACTTGACAATCCTACCACTCTATGATAACATATAAGCGTTTTAAAAAGTTTTTACCATCAAAGTTTCCGCTATCAATGCAACGAATTTAAAACAAGCAAAACAACATATGTTCTCGTAGTAAAACGGATATTACGGAGCCCTCCTAAGGCTTTGTTGTGGGTTCGATTCCCGCCGAGAACACCAAACAAAAAAACGGCCGTTATAGCCGTTTTTTACATAGTTATACTTTTAAAGTTAAACAAATTGAATTATAATTGAAAATGAATTTAAATTTTAATTTATTCTGCTGATTTTTGTTTATGCTTTTTTACAACAACAATGATTGTTATAACCACTGCAAAGCCTAATACAAAAGTTATTGTTAAAATTGGAACCATATATTCCTTTGCAGTGTGAAAAGCTTGCAAAGTTGTATCGCCATTGATTGTTATTGTGTTTCCTGTTAATTTTTCACCATTGTTTGTCCAGTATGAAACTGTGTCATTGTACAAAGATGTTAAATCAATTTCAGCACCATATTCAAAATAGCCTGAGTAAACCACTTTATTTTTGTTTTTAAGTGTAAGCAAGAAAAGTTGTTCATAAACTGCGGTATAAGTTGTGTTAGAAACTGCCGCAACTTGGTCTTGGAATGAATAAACTGCATTAATATTGCCCCATGCAATTAACTTTTTATCTTGACCTAAATTTATTTTTTCACCTTTTGGAAGGCTGAACATTGTGTAAGGAATATAATAAATGGTTTCAATTGTTGTGCCATAATCATAATCAATTTTAACTTTATCTTCTAATTTTGCGGTAAGAGTTATGTTTGATTGCAAAACTATTTGGCTGTTAAAAGCATATTCATTGCCACGTTCATCAGCAAAATTAATTGCATACTGTGTTGGTAAAAGGTCATAATCAAGCGTTACAATTTCACCATATTTATAAGTTTTGGTCTGTTGCAAATCTCCAAAATTTAAAATCAAATTTATTGGACTTGCTTTACCTATAATTGTGTTTGCTACCAATTCAGCATTTATGTTTGATGTTGACAAATTAATTTGCTCACAATTTGCGTTTGTTAACTCAAAGTTATTTGCCTTTAAGATGCACATATCGTCAGCAAAATCTAGTAAATTGAAAACACAATTTGTTAAGTTTGTAAACACACCACCATCAAGCACCAATTCACTGCCAAATTTAATGCTGATTTGCGCTTGGATGTTTGTACCAGCATTGACTGTGGTTTTTCCGCCAAGCAAACTGATTTCAGCGCTTTGTTCATCACTGCCAACAATCGCATTTTTAAGTGTTAAATTGCCTGATACAATTACAATATCATTACCTGTTAATGCACTGTTATTTTGAACGATTGAGCTTTCAACAATAAGTTGTCTAACAGCAACTGTGGTTGAATAATATATTCCACCAGCCTGCTTTGTTGCTGTGTTGTTGCTAATTTGCGTAAGTTTGATGTTTGTATAACCATCAATATGCAATCCAGCACCAATTTCAGCAGTATTTTGTGTGATTATGCAGTTATTTGTATTTAAAATACCACCTGCATAATTTTTGATTGTTCCATTTTGAGATGTGTTGTTTTTTATTTCACAACTATTTAATGTTATATTGCATTTAAATGCCAAAGCGCCATCTTTTGTTGCCAAATTATTTGAAATTGTTGTGGTTGAAATTGTTGCACTAGCACTTGCAAAATCGCCATAAACAGCACTTCCGTTTTGTGCCTTGTTGTTTGTTATTTTGCAGTTTTCAAATGTGGAATTTTTTGAATTGTTAAGCAATATTATTGCTCCACCATTGCCTGTTGTTATATTATTAGTAAACACAACATATTGTGCTTTAACCGTACCAGCGGTAGTTATCAATGTACCATTTTGGTTAAAGCTATTACCATCAAGAATTAACCAATTATCGCTGCTGCCTTTAATGTTGAATGTAACACCAGAGGACACTGAAATTAAATTTCCAGCTTCTATTTTTGAAATTGTTATGTTACCTTCAACCCCTTCTGCAATGGCAAAAGTTAGATTTTTATCTATTGTTAAATTCACGCTTGAACAACTTTTCAATAACAAAATTATATTGCCAGATTGAGCCGCAGAAATCGCTTCAAGCAAAGAATTATATTCAGTTTCACCGATTTTACAAACCGCTTGGCTGCTTGTTTGTGGTTGCATTGCCGTGCTTAAACTTGAACTGCTGAAAGTGTTATCAACTGCAACAACTTTATAACTTGGTGTGTAGCCATCTTGATAACTTGTTGTATCTGTAAATGCATTAGTATAACTGAAACCTATTTGCTTATAGCCATTTGTTTCATCACCCTGCCAAATTTCGTAACCTAAATGATTTTCGTTGTTTGTGTGATTGATGAATATATTATAGCCGTTTGCTGTTTTGCTTACGCTTTGTATGCTTGCCACTGTGGAAGAAGAGTAAATTGGTGTTGTATTTGTGTTGTGATATGCTGTGGCGGTTTGATACCACAATTTTGGCTGCTTTGTATTGTCCACTATTCCGTTTGATGTTGCCAATGCCATAAGGTCATTAAAAGTTTGGCTTGCGTTGGCAATTTTGAAAACGGGGTCAGTTTCCAAATCATTTGTAAGCGAATAGCCCCAACGGTCAAAATAATAACTCATATCTATGCCTGTAACCAAAGAAGAAAACAAAACTTGTTTTTCTGTTCTGCCAAGGCTGACTATTTGTGTTTGGATTGTGCTATCTAATGCCAAAAATTGCTTTAAAGTTGCATTTGTGCCACGATAACAATTCTCCAGATTTGCCCAATAGCCTTTTTGCCAGCACTCTATATACCACCAAATCAAAAAGTTATAACGGTTGCTGTTAAAATAAGGTGTTGCATCATAAATCATATCGTTTGAAAGTGTGGTTGTTGTGTTTGCAAACTCGCCACGTGCATTAAGTTTTTCTATAACTGTTTCATTATACTTTGCAAACATATTGTTTGTTGTTTCACCAATTGTGCGATTTGGATTGTCCATCATATGGCCTATTTCATGTGGAATGCCCCATCCAAAACCTGAACCAGTGATTAAACTGCTTTGCCAACTATAATATACACCGATGTGTTCCGTATACGCGTAAGCAGCTGCCCCTGTCCATGGTTGCACAACCCTAATATTTACATTGGCATGCAAGTTGCGTTCATCAAAAAGTGGATTTGTTTTATATTGTGTTATGCCGTCAAATTCAAGCAGTTGATCCATAAAATTATTCCAGTTTGTGATTGCTTGTTTTGGATTAAAGTTGGAATAAATTTCGTTTGCCTTTGTTGCAGTTACTGTTAAAATTGCATGGTCAGTTACAATCTCTGTTATATCAATAACTTCGCTTGGATTTGCTTGCACTTTCTTTGCGTATTCATTAAGTTGCAATTTATAAGCTTTAACATCTGTTGAATCCGTCAACACTGGATACAAATCGCCGCCTTCTATATACACCTTTACATTTTGGCTTTGTTCAAAAGACGAATAAGGATTACAAATATAAATTGGTCCTCCAAGTGGCACATCAATAGTATAATTTGCGTTTTTAAAGTTTGGCACAGTAAATGTGTTTTTGCCCTGATTTAATTGCAATTCACCACCAAGCCAACCGCTCCAATGGCCAACGTGTTGTGAAAATCTTATTTTTGGCAATGGGTCGGTTGAATTTGCCTCAACATACACTGTGATTTGTTGCCCCGCATAAGCCACAACGCCAGTGGACTGCCTATTCGTGCCAAAAGCATTAAGTTGTAAATTATTGCGACAATATGTTGCTATATTGCCATATTGATTGATAACATTTTGTGCATTTTGATTGGTTGCAAATTCCCTTTGTGGTGCATAAACCACCTTGTTCGCAGCCACTTGTTTTGCACGTTCAAGCTTGGTTTGTGTTAACAAATAATTTACGTTTTGTTTAAGTTTATTTTCAAGTTCTAAAACCTTTTCAAAAGTTGAATACTTGCTGTTTAATTTTGTTTGCGTGTAATCAGTGAAAAGGTTTGAATAATCTTCAAACAACTCATTTTCTGGTTGCAAGAAAATAATTTCCCTTGCTGTTGGTTGATATTTGTGATATGTTGGCACTTTAACGTATTCAAACCTGAATTGTTTAACAACAAAAGTCGCGCCAAGATCAAAAACAACAAGGTTTGATGTTTCGGTAGATTTTATATTGCAAATTTGTTGCCAACCTTTGCCGTTGTTAACATACAAATTAAGTTCGGTTGGATAGCCCCTTGTTGTGCCGTTTTCTGTGCCATAAATTAAGCGGTTAATATTAACTGTTTGATTGAAAGTTACGTCAATATGGTTAAGAAAGTTTGTTACAATCACTTGATTAGTGGTTTTATCAACCACATTAACATTGTTATCTTGTGCTGATTTAAAGCAAGTGTTAAAATTGCGGTCAAACGCTTTTGACAACTCATTTCCAGACACTTCACCACCATTGCTTGAATAACTGAACATACTGGTTGGCACTGAATAGAAATTTAAATATTCGCTTTGTGTGCGATAATCTCCACTTTCAAGCACTGTTGCCGTTGGTGTTGTTTGTTCAGGTGTTAAACCTGTTGCTGTGTTTGTGATTTTTTTAGCATTCTTATCAACTGAAATGTCGGTTGAAACTTTGCTTTGATTTGCACCAAAAAGTTTTGGTGTTTTTACACCAAACAAAAACGGAATAGCACTTAACATAAAAATTAAAATGCTAAATAAAGAATATTTAAAAACTTTTGATTTTGATTGTTTCATCTATAATTCCTTTTGATTTTCAACACAACAACACATTAATCAATAAAATAATTTTACTTGTCTATTTTTATTATGTTGTTATATTGCTTTTTTTATATTCAAGTACACTTTACTTGTTATTCAAGTATAATTTACTTGTTATTCAAGTACACTTTACTTGTTATTCAAGAATATTTTACTTGCAAACCGCTTAATAAAGCAAGCAAAAAAGCCACAATGTTCTGTGGCTTTTTTATTAAATAAATTGTTTTAAACAAATAAAATAGGTTTATTTAATCTGTTAGATTTAGTTTTTACCTGTTTTTACAACACCATTCCAATTTGCATAAATGGTTGTGTCACCAGTAACGGTTAAACTTGTGATATTTGAACCATCTTTTGAAGTTGACCAACCTTCAAATTCATAATGCCACCATGTTACAACCCATTTACCAGTTGAATAAACCCATGTTGGTGTATAGTTGCTTAAATTGATTGTTTCACCTTCAAGCACACGCAAACTTTCAACAGGGAAACTTATATCTGATTTATACGCACTTGTAACATTTGTATCTTTGCTAAAGCTGATTGTAAAGTAATTTTTGATTTGTTCGTCCCACGATGCAATAACTTCAATATCACTATTTAGCATTGTGATTGAAGATATGTCTTCTACTTTGGTTTCATCAATATAATAGCCGTTAAATGTTAAATAAATATGTTGAGATAATTGACCATTTGCATAGGTATCCCAATCAGCACTTGATTGTGCGGCAACATCAAATGTTTCGCCTTGGTACAAACTGATTGTGTAATCTAATATTGTGCCTTTTGTTGAAACAATTTTTGCTGTGTATTTATTGCGAATATGGAGTTCAATATCTTGTTCTGGCATTGTGAAGTTTGCAATATCAATTTGATTTGTGAAATTGCTATCTAAATAGTACAAAGTATCATCTTTAAATTGACTGCCATTTAATGTGAATGTTTGACCAACAAGCACACGGCGAACCAACAATTTTTGACCAGCGTCATAAATTGTTAATTGATAACTTGTTGCACTATCCATAACCACCCACTTTGCATAAAGCACGGTGTCTTGACTTGGCGCAATGTTTGAAGCAAATTCTGTTGTTAAACTTTCATCAACAAACCAACCTTCAAATTGTTTTGTATAAGTTGTGTTGCCAACAACTTCAATTAACAAATCAACATATGTTGGCAATTCAAATTTTTCGCCTTCAAGCAAGGTGATTGAATCTTTTGCTTCTCCACCATTTGTAACAAAACTGATTGTTACATATTTTTTAACAACTGTTTCCCATTTTGCGTAGATTGTTAAATCTTTTCTTGGCAAAATGTTTTCAGCATATTCGGTGCCCATTGCAAAATCTTTGCTTGTGTACCAGCCAACAAAGTTATAATAAGTGCACTCTGTGGCTGAATCTACATAATAGTTTTCCAACACTGGCAAAGCAAATTCTGTGCCGGCAATGCCTTTGACGTCTGCCACGGTGTGAATGCTGTTTGTTTCAAACTTTAATGTAAATTCACGTTGGCTTGAAAGTTTCCAATCGCCATTATATGCGTCCCACGCAGCACCTTCTTGCAAACCATTGTTGTTTGCAACAAAGTCATACATTGTTTGCATATCAGTATCTCCACCAATGTTCACAAGGTTAAGATTGTCGGTTTTGATTGTGATTTCAACACTGCTTGCTACTGGCATAAACACATCAAGTGTGATGCCGCTTACAACTTGTTTGCCGTTATAATCGGTTGTTCTTATGCCAAGGGTCATAGTGTCTAATTGGTCGTTTTCAGCAAGTTCTTTAAGGTTTAAAGTTAAAGCATAATAATTGCTGCTTGCACTGAAACCTTTTAAGATATTGCTATAATCCAATGGATTTTGACGTTGTTTGTTCATTGACTCGTTGATAGCTGACATTATGCTGTCGCTCATACCAAATCCATATTGAAGCAAATAGTAAAGTGGATCTTCTAAGAAAGTGTCCATATGGACTTTCATTTTCTTTTCATAGGTTTTTGTGCCAGAAAGTGTTGCAACCTTTTCTGTTCTGTAAATATACACCATTTCGTCTTTGATGTAGATATACAACATACGTTTGTCGCCAGCTGACACATTGCCAGTTTTGAAAGGCACATCATTATTCACACCAACAACAACAGGAATTTCACCCATTTTTACGCTTGCTTCAAACTTGCCGTTTTCAAGCAATTTGATTTTTGCGTTTACTGGAATGTCCCAATTTATATTGATGCCTATAACGTTGATTTTAAGTTTTACACTGCCGTCAATTTCAAAATCTTTAAAGTTTTTGCTGTTGTTAACTGCTTCAAGCAAATCGCCAACACCAGAAAGGTCAATATAATCACCTTCTGGCAATGCGCCGATTGGCTCAAATTCGTTTAAGCAAATTTCAACTTTATCAATAGCATTGTTTTGATATGCCAAATCTTTAAGTGTAACTTTTGTTAATTTTTCAAGTGAATAATCAACACTCAATTTAAGTTCATTAAACACTGATGTGTTAAAGCCCATATTACTTAAATCTGCAATCAAACTTAAACTGCTATCGGTTAAACTGATTGATTTAAGCATTTCAACGCTGAGTTTATTTAAAATTGATTTATCATTTGCTTGTCCAACTAAATTTTTGATGCCGTCAATTACGCTTGAACCTGTTTCAACGCCAAGCAATTCACAAACGTTATTGATAATTTGAACAATGTTTTCACCATTGATTTTAACATACATATTGTTATAACGCACATATGCAATGTTGTTAAGGTAGTTAATTTGAATTGTATGTTCGTTGTTAACTGTTCTTGCAACTGTATCGCTTCTTGCCCCTGTTGAACTGTGTTCGTAAGTGTTGGTTGTTGTAACAGCATTTAAGTTAACGCTGATTTGCATTTTGGTGAAGTCAAATTTATTTTTGCCGTCAACCATTGAATATGCGTCTGTCCAAACAAATTTTGCGTTGCTTGTTGGCAACAAGTTTACAACTGTTTCAGTTGTGCTGATTGGTTGGTTATTTTCGTTATATGTTGTTTTTGTGTTTATAAGTTGTGTTTGCAAACCAAATGAAATGTGTTTGTTATCCACCACTTCAACCGCTGTGTTAAGTGCACTATTTACGGCTGATTTTAAGTTGTTAAGGCTTGTATATTCGCTTGTGTCAACACTAGGCATATCAAATGAGTTAAGAATTGCCACATCACCAGATGCTGAAATGCCTTTAATATTCAATCCGTCAAAGCGAAGACCAGTTATGCCATCATTGAAGTTGATGTTAAGTTCTAAATCTTCATTTGCATCAAACAAGTGTTTTGCAAATATGACACGCAATGTTTGATTTTCAATGCTTATATGTGAAAGCACGCTTAAATCTAACTTGCTGAAATCTTTGTTGAGCAATGCGTCAATATCTAAGCCTGGTAAAATTGATTTTGCAAATGCCAATGCATCAAATTTGCTTTCAGTGCTGGCTGTTTGTTTTGATTGTTCAACCAAATCACGCATTGAAATGTTTGAAAGGTCTTGTGTGGTTAAATTATCGCTGATAAATTTAATTTGCTTGATAAGTGCAATAATATCTTTTAAATTTGCCACGGCAAGGCTGAGTTTTAAGTTGTTATATTTAACATAGATTGTGTCATTTTCAACTTGTGCTGTGATATTGTGAGTGTAATTTTTTGCTGTGTCCACCACTGCCAAGTTAACGTAAGCTGTTAAACCTGCCAAATTGAACTCTGTGCCTTGTTCTGTTTTTGTAAGTGCGTTGTTTAAATCTGCATAAACTGTGCCTGTTACAGCATAGGTTTTGCCATTTAATTTAACAAACATATTGTCAACTGACAAAGCAATTTGTTTTGTTTTTGTGATATTGTCAACAGTTGTTAAAGCACTTGAAACAAGGTTTTCAACACCTGACAAATTGTTAAACTCTGCGGTGTTAACAGTTGAAGGAACAAATGCATAATCAAGGTTGATGTTTGCGTTTGCTTGAATATCGCTGATAGACAAGTTTATGATATTTAAACTTTCCACTGCTGTGCCATAGCCAACTGTTAAATTAACATCTTGGTTAAGGTTGATAAGTTCTTTTGCTAAACCGATTTGCAATGTGTTTTCAGTTAAACTGATGTTTTTGATAAGTGCTGCGGTTAAGTGGCTGAAATCTTTATTGAACAATTCTTCCAACACAGAGCCAGAGATAAGGCTTGTTAAATCAAATTCAGTTTCTGTTTCGTTTGTTGGCAACAATGGTTTGATTGTTTCAATCAATGCTTTGATGCTTTCAACTGAAATTTTAAGTTTTTGATTTTGGAAGTTAACATAAGCCACACCATTTTCAAGCCATAATTCAACGGCATAACTGCTGTTTAAAACAATGTTTAAATTTGCATATGCTTTGATGCTTTCAAGGTTATAAGGTTTGCTTAAGTTAGATAAATCTAAATAAAGTTTGCCGTTTACTCCTAAATTTAAATCTGCCTTTTTAACATCCAAATTTAAATCAAGTGCAAATTGTTTGTTGCTTAAATTTTCAACGGTTTGTTTAACGGCTGCTGCCAAATTGGTGATATTTGATAAATCGCTATATTCACCCTTAATTTCAGGCACGCCATATGTGTTATATACTGTTACATTTGCGTTTGCTTGAATATCTTTTATATCAATGCCAGAGATTGACAATGCTTGCAAACCTTCACCATAAGTCAATTTAAGCACGATGTTGGTTTTGGTTGCAATGTAAGCATTGCTGAGTTCAATGCGTGCGGTGGTTTCGCCAATTTCTATGCTTTCAATCAAGCCAAGGCTTAAACTGCTAAGGTCGCCCGCTTTGATTTGTTCAAAGTTAAAGTTTGGTAAAATTTCTTTTAACACTGCATTAACATCAACTGAACTGCCTAAAATTGTTGTTAAATCTGTGATTTTGCTGATTGGCAATTTAACTTTTAAGCCGTCCAAATTCAAATAGATAACATTATCTTTAATGTGTGCTTCAACTGGAATTGTTTTGCCTTCAACCACGGCATTTAAGTTAACATAAATTGTGCCGTTGTTATAAGCCACATCGCCATTTACTGCCACTGTTTTACCTTTAACAACAAGGTTTGAAGCAATGTTAACTGCAAATTTGTTGGTTGTTTTGAAGTTGTCAACAGTGTTCATAACTGCTGAAATCAACTTGTTTGCGTTGTTTAAATCGGTAAATTGATATGCTGTTGTGTCAAAAACAAATGCAGTTGCACCTAAACTTACGCTTGCTGTTGCTTGAACATTGTTAATATCTAAATTGCTTAACACGATGCTTGAAATTTGTGTGCCATAATTTAACAAGATATCCACATTTTGTTCACTATTTAAAAGTTGTTTATCAAGTTGCAAACCAAACTTGCCTGATGTTGAACTGATAACCGCCACCACATTTTGTGGCAATTTGTTAAGGTTGCCAGCCACAACGTCAACAATAACGCTTGTGTTTGCCAAAATTTGTTTTGCAAGGTCTGCCACCTGCAACACTGCTTGATTGTTAAGTGCTGGTTTGATTGAAGCGAATATATTTTTAAAATCGTCAAAGGTCGCTTTGAATTTTAAGTTGTCCACAACCATATATACTGTGCCGTCAACCACGCTTGCTTGAACAGAAATTGTTTTATTGAACAAGTTTGCTGTTAAGTTTGCACTGATTTTAAGATTTGTGTTAAAGTCCACTGTTACAACGCCGTTAACTGCAACTGGTTTGCCGTCAGCCACAATGTTTGTTGCAAGGTTTAAACTTACTTGTTTGGTTGACTTGATTTGTTTTACTGTGTTGATAACTGCATTTGTAAGCCCTGACAAATCGTTAAGGCTTGTGTATTGAGCCTTGTTGATTGCTGGAATTTCAACTTGACTGCTATAACTGATTTTTGCACTTAAATCGCTATCTAACAACTTGATATTAGCAAGTGTGATTGAACTGAGTTGGTCGTTTTCGTCCAAAGCGATTTCAAGTTTCAAATCGTTTTCAATGCCAAGAGCTTTGCCTTTAAGGTTTACAATAATAACATTTTCTTCGCCCTTTGCAAATTCAAGCAAGTTGTTGATATTGATATTAGATAAATCACCTTCCAAGATTTTTGAAAGTTCAAAGCCTGGAATAATTTTTGCAATTTCCACAAGCAAGTTCTGCCCTGCTTGTTCAATATTGAATTGGCTTGAAATTGTGTCTACCACTGCTTGCAAGTTGGTTTTGCTTACCATAACTTTTAAGTTATTAAAGCCAATATATAAATCTTGTCCAACATAGCCAACGCTCATTTGATGTGTTGTGCCGTCTAAATTCACATTTAAGTTTGCAAAAGCGTCCACATCGTTGTTAAAGTCCACATCAACATTGCCATTTACACCGATATTGAACTTGCCTGCCATATTAGCGTTTAAGTTAAGGTGAAATTTTTTGTTGGTTAAAATTTCTTTAACACTATCTAAAATATTTAAAGTTTTTGTTACGTCAACATATTCTTTTTCTTGCTCTGGACTGGTGATTTCAATGGTTTCGTCCTTAGCCAAGTCCGCATTAAGAGTTGCAGTGTTGCCCTCAAATTGAAGGTTGTTTGCTTCCACTTTTTTGATAACATAGTTTGCATCTGTGATGAAGTTTAAAGCCAAAGTTTCTGTTAAATTCAAAGGTAAAAGCAAATCGCCAGATTCAAGCACTTGTGCCTTCATTGTTTGGAAGTTTGACAAAATTGCGTCAACGTCCAACTTTTCCATCATACTATCTAAATCAATGTCAATGCCAAGGGTTGGCAACAATGCAAGCACTTTGCTTAAACTGTTAACTTCCATTTTGATATTCATTGATTGGTTGGCAATAAACAATCTGCCGTCCATGTAAGTTAAGTCAATGCTGATTGTTTGACCACTCATTTTAACATTGATTGTGCCTGTAACTTTGATGTTTTCAAGGTCTGGTATGCTGAGTTTGCCGTTAAATTCCACTTCCATTTTTGGGGTTGGTTGTGTTGCGTCTGTCAAAAGGCGTGTGTTTGAATATTTTGTGTTTGTTGGTTGAGTTGTTTGTTGTGTTGTTGTTTCATAGACGTTAAAGTTAAGGTTTATGTTTGTGCCGCCCATATTAAGCAAGCCGTCCATAAGTTTTTCGCCGTCTGATTTTTCAGTTGGTTTGTTTGGAGTTTCAATATTGGTGTGGTTATTATCATGGCTATTAGAGCGTATTAAAAGGCTGCTTGTGGCGATAGTGCCAAAAGCCGCTGCAAATGTTACCAAAATAAATGTTAATGCATAAAGTAAAAACTTTTTCATCATTTTCTCCTTCAACCAACCTGGTTGACCTTGTTGCCTTGATTCAGTTTGTATTTTTATTTGTTTTAAATGTATGTCTTATCTGTTAATGCTGGAATTTCAAAGTCTTGATCATAGGTGAAAGTGTTTGTCAATCTGCCAACACTTTTGTTTTCACCAACAACATAAACTGAATATCTTTCATAACTGGTGAATTTGATAATCCTAAATTGAACATCCATTTCAACTGTAATTTCAGGGTCTGCTGTGAAGTCAGGATAATCTTTTAAATTACCAGTATCTTTCATTGTTTTAACATAATTCACAACCGCCTTGCTTTTATCAAGGGTTAGGTTGAAAACATAGTTGCCATTGGCATTTTTTGTTACACTGCTGGCTGTAACCACTGTTTTGGAAGACACAATAAATGTCATATATTCATTGAGAGTGCTGCCAAATTTGCTTTTATACTGTGCAACAGTTTTAATATCGTCTGCCCCAGTATTATCTGGTGTGGTTGCCCAGTTTACTGTGGTTTTGCCAGACATAGAGCCTTTATAATGCTTAATATCTTGCCCGTCAGCATAATAACGGTTAAGGGCTTTTACAAGTGAACTTACGCTTACGTTTTCATAGAAAATTTTATCGTTCATCCTGATTGTCCTTGCATTGATTGATTGTGTTATGCCAGATGATTTAACACTGCCAACACCAATCACACTTACACGTGGACAATTAAAAGTTGTGTCAAATGCCAACACACAACACTTGGTTGCACCAAGTTCTTCTGGTGTTTTGTGTGCAGACTCAGTGCGAATTTCTGCCACATCGTCAAGCAAGGCACTAACTTCAAAGTTGTATCGGTTTGGATCAAGGCTTCTTGGCCTTAAATAAATGCCTACGCTTACGCCAGTTACAAGCCCAACCATACACACAATAAGCAAGTTAACCAAAGTGGTTTTATTCATCATTGGCGGTGCATTTTTGCGTGCTTCCTTTTTTATTGCCTTTTTTTCTTGTTTTGTTTTGGCATTTTTAAGTGCCAGTTTAACATCAGCCAAACGTTGTTTTTCTTTTTGTTTTGCTGCTATTTTATTCTCTTTGGCCTGCTGTTTTTTAGCCAACTTTTCTTCTTTAGTTAATTTTTTCTTTTTCATTTGCCACCTTCTGCACATCGGTATGAGTGTGCGGTTTTAACGATTTTGCCAAGCCCCAAAGCATCCTAAGTGGTAAGGTTGAAATCCTTGCAATCTGCCTTACGCTGGCCTTTGTAACGCTGAAAATCTGTGATAATGCCTTATTCATAAAGCCTTTTGGCATATCTTTTAAGTTTTCAGGCTGAATGTTAAAAGTGTTGATAATGTAGTTTGTAACTTCTTGATCAGTCATTTTAATTGCTTGTTTGTTTTGCTTTAATGCAGCACAATGCTCTAAAAACGCTGATTTTGTTTTGAAAAAGTTGAGTGGAAAACCAGTTTTAACAAACTGATTTTCAAAATAATCTTGATTAGAAGATTTTGCTTCTACATTCACCTTAGCCACAGAGTGGACGTTTACAATCAACTGCCAAACATCTTCCATTGTGTGTGGTGGATAGCTTGCATATCTACCATCAAAAATTTTGCCGCTTCTGTTGTGCAATTTGTTATACCATTTTGCAAACTTGATTGTTTGTGTGCGAATAATAACATCAAGTGGATTTTCAGTTTCTTTAACCACAAACAAAAAAGCATTGTTAAGCAAGGTGTAGCCTAACAAAAATGTGTTATTTTGAACTAAAATATTTAAAAAGGTTGTTTTGTCTAACGCGTCAAAAGTAATGCCTTCAACGCTTTTAAGATAAACCATATATATACCAAGTTCGCTCTTTTCCCTTGCTTTGCGAGCCACTTAAATTTCTCCTAAATCTGCCAAAAGTGCTGGATGTATTGCTTTTGATTGTTAAAATCTTGTGTTTTTAACCTTAAAATTTTAACCTTTTTAGCACTAATAGCATAGTTATACTAACAAAAACACAAGGGGTTGTCAATGGTTTAGTGTCCCTTTTGCAACATTTTCTTAAAATTTGCTTGTTTTTTTGCTTAAATTTGGCAAATTTTATAAAAAAGTGAAAAAATATGTAATCTTTACAAGATTAAAACATAAAACAAGCATAAAAACTGAAACAAAACCACACAATTTTTTTACTTTGACGTAAATGTGTGGTTTTTTAACAATTCGTTGTGTATTTAAACAACGTAATTTAAATTTGCAGGTTGACAAATATCGCAAATAGTGTATAATATAGTCAGTTTAATTTTAAGGAGATTTTATGACAGACGCTTTAGAAAAAATTAAAAACTTTGTTGAAGGCTCAAATGACGAAGAATTAACTTTTGTTGCCTTAAAGCCAAATGCAACTGACACCATTGGTGCATCAATTGTTATGGACAAATTGACCAAAAATGGTTATCAAGTTATTTTGCACGCACCTGCAATTTACACACCAAAAAATGTTAGAGTTCATTATAAAGAAATTTATGATGGCTATGTTGCAGACCCTGAAGGTAAATTTAAGTTCTACCCTAATTTGGAAGAATATTTAACACGTGGCCCTATTTATGGTTTCATTATTGCTGGTCCAAATGCAGTTAAAGGCGTTAAACAACTTTGTGGCGTAACAAAAGAACCAGCCGAAGGCACAATGAGATATGACCTTGCAAAAGCGTATGGCATTGAATATGATAAAGATGAAAATGGTATTCACGCTTCTGGCGAAGTTGCTGAAGCAAGGCGTGAAATTGCAAACTTTATGAAGGCATCTTATTCAAACATTTCTTACACTATGGCAGAAGCTGAATTAATGGCTGAAATTGCTGATAAAGTGGATGAATATTCACAAATCAGCACCAATGAAACAACCCTTTAATATCAACAATATGCACTTGTTTTTGTGAAAAATAAAAATACAAAGTTGAATTTTACAAACAAAAAAAGAGCACAATATTTAGTGTTCTTTTTTTTATTTTAACCAATATGTTGTATCGTTGATATGATTTGTATGGCTTAGTTTTCATCTAATGTGTAATCTTTATAGATTGCTTGTTCAATAGCGTCAACAGCTTTTTTAGGTTCAATTTCACCAGTTACAATGCGTTGATAAGTTTCAAGCAAATAAGCCCTTAACTGCATTGCATCACTAACTTGATTGTTATAATTTACCATCCTTTTAATAAGGCCAGTAACTGCCTGCTTACCCTCAATTGATTGGAAAGGCAATTTAGGATTGCAGGTGTTTTGTTTAACAACTTCAATACCGTAAGTTAAGTTATGGCTGTTTAAATCATACATTGTTGCATCATAGTCGCCAAGCAAAGGCAAACGGCGTGCTGTTTTTGGCAAGCATTGCATAGCTTCTAAATACCTTTCCATTTCAGCCAAACTTGCGCACATAAGTGAGCCGCGCAATGTGTCGTTATGAGAGCCAACACACATGCCGCCTAAACCGCCATAGACATTTTTTGCAGCCGCGCAGATTTCCACACCTTTAACGTCAAATAATGGAAAAAGTGTGAAATTCGAGTTTGATAAAAGGCTTGCCACATGCCTTGCCATATTAGAATCATAGCCAGCAACAACCATATGTGTTTTTTCGCCAACAACAATTGATTGTGGATGCCCTGGACCAGCGACAACGCAAACATTATCTTTTTTAACGCCATTTTCAAGCAAAATTTCGCTTAATGTGCGGCCTGTTGTTTGCTCTATACCCTTCATTGCTAATATATATTTTTTGTCTTCATAGCCAGGAACTTGCTTAATTTCTTGCATCATTTGGTCAACACTTTGGCTTAAAATTGAAATGATAATATAATCACCAAAATTGAGTGTTTTTGCCAAATCATGTGTGGTTTTTAATGTGCTTGCTGATAAATCAACATATGCATTTTTATGTTCCTTATAAAATTGACTTTCTTGCTTACCTTCAAAAATTTTTTCCCACACCAAAACATTATGTTTATTTTCAACACAAAGCCAAGCCATTGTTGATGCCCAACGGCCAGAGCCTATAATACCTATTTTCATATTTCTCCTTAAAGCAAAATCAAGTTTGCAATTTAATAAACAGCCTTAACATAACAATAACAAATGTTGTTGCAATTTTAAAAACAAGCCATTTAAACTTACAAAGTAATTATATTGTGCAAAATGCATTTTGTCAAACAATTAACTAACAGCCAGCACAAACAAAAACCAACCAGCGTTAACTGATTGGTTTACAAACGCAAAGTTCAAAGTCTTTGCCAGATTTGGTTTTATACTTAAAATTCGGGTTACGTTCAAAAATTGTTTTTAAATCTTGATTAAAGCCTTCACCTTTACATTTAATCAAACTTTCCTTTTTTGCCCAAACTTTGGTCAAAGTCCTTGCTGGATTATGGCTTTTGTTAACCTGTTCAAATTCTTTTGCATTGCAAATTGTTTTTGCTAAGGCCTCCTCATAAGGCAAAATTGTTTGAACGTCCACACCTATTGGCATGTTGCTGATAGCTACAGCCAACATATTGCCAGAGTGCGACAAACTGAATTGTTTTGCTCCTTCAAAATAAGGTTTGCCACGCTTGCCATACTTAATCAAACTTAAATCAACATTGAGTTTTTTTGCCAAATATGTGTACTCAAAAATGGTAACTGCACGGTCAAACTTGTCAACCTTTTTGTTTGCATAATCTTTTATATTTTGTGGCAAGGTCTGTTCGGTTTTTGCCAGCCACAAATCATCAAATTTTAAATTACGGAACAATTTTACCATTTTGATTCTCTATATAATTTTCATATTTTTTAAGCAATTCTTGCCATTTTGCGTTGGTTGATTGGTCTGTTAATTCTGCATAGTTGGTTTTTAAAAATTCACCAACAGCAGTTGAAACCACTTTTGCACCTTCAAAGTTACAGTGGTTGCCGTTATCTCTAAAATGACGTGAATAATCAAAGCCTTCAAGCCCTAAATTCATATCATAAAATTTAACTTCATATTCAGGTGCAGTTTGATTATATTTATCTGCCAACGCCTTAATTCCATTTGATTTAGCATTATTCCATGTTATAGGTGTTGGAATTGTGATTAAACTTAAATCAATTTTATGTTCTTTGCAAAGTTTATAAATCTTATCAAAGTCGTGCAAAATTGATTTTTCCATCTTAGCAGGTGCTGCATTAGTGTCTTGCATGTAACCGTCTTTAAGAGTGTAATCATACACATTATTTGAATAGGTATAACCTTTTAAATAGTTATCTTTCCCCTTCATTGTTGGCAGGGTAACAAAATCTTTAAAAGTTAATTCCTTCCATCTTGTGTGATACATGAAAGGTGCAACCAAAAAGGCGTAATCATAAGTCGAAGTGCCTGCAAATTTTTTATTTGGTTGATAAAAACAATCTGTATCTAAAACCACCACTTTTGGTTTTTGTGTTTTAAGTGTGGTTTTAAGTTGTTTATAAATTGAATTCATTGTTTGTTTTGCTGCCCCACAACCATATGAAGTGATGCCAGTTTGCTTGTAAATTTCCATTGAAGAAATGCCACTATAAACATCTGAATTGCCATAAAACATAACATCAAGTGTGTTTTTAGGTTCATATTTATATGACACAGCACCATAATATTTTTCGCCACCCATATCGTTTAAATCTTTTGGCATAAACACCATGCCAGCATAGAAATAAAGCAACACAAACACAATTATAAATGAAGATATTTTAAGAAATTTTTTCATTAAAAACCTCCGTAAATTGGGTCAACTGGCACATATCCTTGACCATATGCCCCAAATATAATTATCACAAAGAATACACAGACATAAACCGCCAACCTTAGCATTTGTGGCCTTGCCATTAGGTATTCTTTAATATTGACCTTATACTCTTTAAGCGCATCTGCAACCAACAAGATTGCAACACCAATAAAGCACAAAATAACGTCATGCACATCAATAACCGAGGTTGGAATATACATTCTGCCACCTTTAAAGATTTGACCAAGCATATTAAAGCCGTCAGCCAAAGTTGGTGCACGGAAGATAAGCATACCAATGTTGATTATTATAAATGTGCGAATAACACGCAAAACGTTTAAGAATTTTTCCTTTTTTGTGCCTGGTTCAATATGCATTTTTGCATATATTTTTTTTGCAAGTGGTTCAAGACACATACCTATCATCATAATCAAATAGTAGTATAAGCCGTAAACTATGTATTTTCCACTTGCCCCATGCCATAGTCCATTAAAGAACCACACAAAGAACAAAGCAAACATTGATGGAATAAAACTTTCAAAGAAAGGATTTACCTTGCCGTGCAATTTCCTTGAAAGGCTCATGAAAGGTTTACTCATAGAAATTGGATAGAAAACATATTCTCTAAACCATGCACCAAGCGACATGTGCCACCTACGCCAAAATTCGTTAACATTGCGTGAAAAGAAAGGTTGTTCAAAGTTTTTGGCAAGGTCTATACCAAACATTTTACTTACACCTGTTGCAATGTCAATAATGCCTGAAAATTCTGCATAAAGTTGGAAAGTAAATGCCAACACACCAAGCACAACAAAAAAGCCATTATATTGAGTGTAATTTTTAAAGATTTCGCCAGCAACAATTGCCAAGCGGTCTGCAATCACAATTTTTTTAAAAAAGCCCCATAAAACGGTCAATATGCCATTGGAACAATTTTGTTTATCAAATGTGTGTCCTTCGCAAAGTTGTGGAGATAATTTATCAAATTGTGCAAAAGGTCCTTCCAACATTTGCGGAAAAAAGCACACAAAAAGTGCAACTTTAAAAAAGTTGGTTTCTGCTTTATATTTTCCACGATTAACATCAACCAAATAGCCGATTGAAGATAATGTGTAATATGATATGCCAAGTGGCAAGCCAATTTTAAGCACTGGCAAATGTGCAGTAACTTTAAACCATGATAAAAAGCCTTCAAACATATCTGCAAACATGCCTGAATATTTAAGCACAGCAATAAAACTTAAGTTTAAAAGGATTGTTAATGCAACAATCCAATTCTTTTTCTTTTTAAATTTTGCTTTTAAAAGTTTTCTTTGGTCCTTTTCAAGGTCCTGTTTTTGAGCGTCAAATTTTGCATCAAGTTTGTTTATTCCAATGCCTGCAAAATAAATTGTGGTGATTGTAAGTAACAAAAATACAGTTAAAAATTTGCTGTATATAGCATAAAACAGCAAACTTGCAACCAACAAAACAATATATCTTTTGTTTAACGGAACGGTAAAGTATAAACCAAAAACAACACTCATAAAAAGCAAAAACATTATAATGAGTGTTAAATCCATATGTTAGTCCTCGTCTTCTATTTTTTCAATCAATGCCATAATTGTTTTTGCTGAACTGAAATTTTCTGGCACAATGTGAATAGGTGTGATTTCAATATCAAATTCGTTGTTAAGTTCAACAACCAATCTAATAATATCAAAAGATGTTAATATGCCTTTGCCAATCAAATCGGTTTCGTGTTCAAAGTCCACATTTGGTTTTAATTCGTTTAAAATTTTTAAAAGTTTTTCCATAATTTCTCCTTAATCTATGTATTTTTCTTTATTTTTTATTTTTTTGATTTAAATTTTTTATTACTGATTTAATTTTTTATGGTTTATTCCAATGCATAATTTAGTTTTCCATCAATGATTTATAATTTGATTTTAAATATGCACGATCAATTTTTCCGTTTGCATTTATTGGCATTTGTTTTGCTTTAATAAGCACATTTGGCACCATATAGTAAGGCACTTTTTGTTTGATAGCATCCATAACCGCATCTTGTTTTGCTCTGCCTTCATAAATCATAACAATCAAATCAGCTTGTGTGTCATAAACACATGCAACAGAATTAACGTTTTCTATTGCGCTGGCTGCTGTTTCAATTTCACCAAGTTCAATACGGTAACCCATATGTTTGATTTGGAAGTCTTTTCTGCCCATATACACATATTCGCCATATTGATTAAGTTTCACCAAATCGCCAGTTTTATAAACCTTTTCAGGATAATGGTTATGCAATGGATTTTGAACAAATGCCGCTGCGGTTTTTTCAGGATTATCATAATAACCAGAAGCCACAAAACTGCCCCTAACATAAAGTTCACCAACTTTATCTTGTTCAGTGATTTCATGGTTGTTTTCATCAACAATAAAAGTGTTACAGTTGTTGCAATGCTTACCTATCGGCAAGCTTTCATCATCATTAAATGGACGATTAACAACATAATATGTGCAAATATCAGTTGTTTCAGTTGGCCCAAACAAGTTTGCAAAACTCACATCTGGCAATGCCTTACGCCAATAGTTGAGTTGTTTGTTTGGCATAACCTCGCCTGCAAACATAACTTTGGTTAAATATTTTGGTTTTTCATAGTCAAACAACTTGATGTTGGCAACAATGCAAAGCGCACTTGGCACCCAATAAATTGTGTTGATTTGCCTTTCATTTAAAAACCTTACCAACTGAATAGGAAACGAAAAATATGATTTTGGCACTATGTTAAAGGTTGCCCCTGACATAACTGTGCCAAAAATATCAGACACGGACATAGAAAAATAAAATGGTGTTTGATTGCCAAAGATTGTGTCTTTATTGATTGAAAAACAATCCACAAACCAAGTTGTGTAATCTACCACATTTTGATGTGTTAAAATTGTGCCTTTTGGTGTTCCTGTTGAACCAGATGTGAAAAGTGCATAAATAGGGTCTGTTGAGATAAGTTCTTCTCTCATCTTTGAAATAAAATCTTGATCAATTTCTGCATTTTCACAATCTTCAATCATCAAAGTCGTTGCGTCAGTTTTAAGCGTTGCAAGCAATTCTTTGTTATGTTCTTCACACAAAATTGCAACTGGTTTGATAACGTCTAATATTTTTTGCAAGCGTTCGCTTGGTGATTTTGAATCTAAAACAATATAGTAGTTGCCCGAATACATAACCGCAAACATACCTTTTAAGGTGTTAATGTTGCGATTGTCAAAAACTGCTATAGGTTGATTGTGGTTACCCCCCCCCAGCAGAATTTTCATTGAACTGGCAATCTTTTTACATTGCGTTTCAAACTGACTATAGCTGATTGAATTTTCACTGTCAGCAAAAATTGTTTTGTTTGGCATTGCAAGTGCATTTGCTTCCAAACATTGTAAAATGGTTTTCATTTCGTCTCCAAATTAATCGGCTGCCATTAGGCTTGCTTTATTTTTGGTATACTAGCAAATAAACAAATTTAAGTCAAACAGATATTCATTTTTGTCGATTATTTTTTTCTCTTATACGCAAAACGAAAATTTAAAATAAAACAAAATTCTCTTTAAGATAAAACTTTTTTAATATTAATATTTTTTGTTGCTTATGGCCAAAATATTTTCAATAAATTATTTCATATAAACCAATCAAAAAATTAATAAGTTTACAATTATTCAAAAAATATAAAAAATCCATATAAAA